>JAEEGL011853466.1_pt1 | contig 68899 bp, 70 predicted proteins | sample 9134231 | NCBI WGS metagenome assembly JAEEGL01 (sample SAMN16246548, study PRJNA631951) | gut metagenome | biome: gut microbiome; feature: rumen; material: fiber-attached | host: Bos | place: Iran: Karaj | collected 2018-10 | reverse complement strand
TTAATTGTATCTCCTAAGTTATAAGTACCTTCAAAGTTTCTAATTTCCTTTAAGAAGCGCTTAGGAGTAGTATTAGCTTTTTTAGCATGACCAATACTAGCTTTACTAGCATTCTTTTCTTTTTTTTCTACAGTAGCTAATTGAATAGCGCTATAGCCATCAGTTTCAACAGTTTTTACTTGAGTTACTACATTTGGTTCAACTTGTACTACTGTAACTGGAATTAACTTTTCATCTTTACTGAAGACTTGAGTCATTCCAATCTTGCGTCCTAAGATTCCTTTCATATTTTTTCCTCCATATTTTTTCTATTAGGCCTCTTTGCCTTTGCATTCAACACCGCTAGGCAAATCTAAATGCTTTAAAGCTTCAATTGTCTCTGGTGTTGGGTCAACAACATCAATAAGTCTTTTGTGTGTGCGACTTTCAAATTGTTCTCTAGAGTCTTTGTATTTATGTACTGCTCTAAGAATTGTAATTTTTTCAACTACAGTTGGTAGAGGTACAGGTCCTACAACTTTGCCTCCTGTTCTTTTTACTGTTTCAACGATTTTTCCGCAAGCTAGATCAAGTAAACGATGATCATAAGCCTTCAATGTGAAACGCATTTTTTTCTTTGACATTTGCATGTCCTCCTTTCGCCTATATTCTTAATAGACCCGCTCCGTAATGAATTACCCGATTCCGTCAAACATTTTAACAACTTCGCCTGGCGTATCGGCAACCTCACACATCTATGCAGTCATACGACTATGATTATAACAAGGATTTGCGCGGAATGCAAGAATAAATTTAACTTTTTTCCAAAAAAAATAAAAGGTATTTCCCTTTTATCTATTCATCTATTAATATCTCGGTATTTTTCATTTCTTGAGGAAGGTTTATATCCATGTATGATAGTATAGTTGGCGCTGCAGATGTTATATCCCCACCTTTTAGCTTCACTTTCTTGTCCATTATTATAAATGGTACTTTACTTAAAGTGTTTTTAGTTATTATTTTATTGTCCCTATCAATTATCGTTTCACAATTCGCATGCGATCCCATAATTATTATTTTGTAAAAATTGTCTTTTGCTACTTCTATTATTTTACCAAGACACACATCTATTGCCTGCAGAGCATTTATTGTTGCTTGAAAATTGCCAGTATGTCCTATTACATCAGGATTTGCAAAATTAGCCACTATAAAATCATAATCATTTTCCATACATTTAATTACTAGACGTGCTATGTTTAATGCTTTCATTTCTGGCTTTTTCTCTATATATTCTATTTTATTAGTCTTCAAGATGTAGTTTTCACAATTTTCAATTTCAATTTCACGCGCGCCATCTAGGTAATAGTCTAAGGACTCTTCTTTTATTTCTTCTGTTATTCTAGCTTGAGAAAGCCCTAGTATACCTAGGTACTCCGACAATGTATTTTTAACCTTTTCTTCTTTTAATAGGTAATCAATGTTAAGCTTTTTTCTTATCTCAAATAAGCTGTAAGCCCTTATATTTATATCCCTCGTAGGAAATACATCAAAAGATTTGTTTACTAACGAGTTCAATATTTGCAATTGTGAGTCACGCCCATAATTTATAAAGAAAGCCACATCGCCATCTTCAATCGGTTTAAAGCTCTCCGTTTTAATTGGAGGAAGATAGGTGTCCGTTATTTTCTTGTTATAGCATATTTCTACAATTTTTTCTAAACTTGGAGTTTTTACTCCTTTTGAGTTTATTAACAAGTCGTAGTAAACTTGTGTTTTTGTGTAGTCTCTTGTTTTATCCATTGCATAGTACTTACCGCACACACTAGCAAATGGTACCCCATTAAAATCAACAGGGTGTTTCTTAAAGAAACTTAGACTATAGAATTTAGAAGAATCTTCTCCATCCGTTATTATGTGTAAATAGACATTTTTTACCCCTTGTCTTGCCAAATTATTAATAATGCATTTAAGATCATTAAGATTGGAATTCAGCACGCTCTCTGACATAAAGTATACTATGTGGATGCTTTTTTTACTTTCTTTTAAATATTCTACCATTTTTAGATATTTATTATTATTGTTAAACAACTCTCCTCGGCTAATAGCCTCTTGAGTTGTTTCATATTTGCTTTTTACTATCCTTCCCGCTCCGATTGTTTTGTGAGCCAGTTCACTATCTATAGCAACACCGTTAGGTAGCCCTACTTTTTTTTCGCTACAACTCAAAAGAGAGTGTGGATAATTTTGCCATACATTGATAAAATTTGTCATTCCAGCATTTTTTACAGCGTTGCCATAAACGTCTTCTTTCATTCCAAATCCGTCAAGTATAATTGTTAGTATTTTTTTCATTTATAGCACTTCCCTTAGGAATAGTCGTAATCCTTATGCTTTCATTATAATATATTTAATTCTTTTGATAAAGATTTATTCAAAAAAAATAAACTACAATAGTTTATTTTTAATTCTTTCTATACGAATATGCTGTATTAATTCCTATTTCATATTTGGAAAAACTAATTGATTTATACTCTTGATCTTTCGGATAATTAACTTTTATAGATACACTATTATCAGCCGCTACCTTCTTTACAGAGTTTTTCTCAAGACCTATAACTTTATTGTTTTCATCATAGAATATCGCATAAACTTCGAGTGTATCTATAGTCGAGATCGAATCATTCTTTAGTTCCACCAAAAGATTTTCCTCTTCCTCAGTCTTGTTAACAACTACTACTTTATCCACATAATAATCTTTAAATTTATTGACAGATAATATGGAATTCACGCGATATTGTAATCCTCTTAACTCAGGAGCAACCATTATAGTACTATAATAGTGACTTTTTGGTGGAATATTCTTTATAGTAGTAGTTTCATTTTTAACTGTCTGCCCATTGGCGTCGACAAATTCGATGGCAACCTCTGCATCAATGCTAATTTTGTTTTTGTTGTTAATATCCACCATAATATTTCCGTTTGCTAAGTTTGTTGGTTCAATAGAATATCTTTGGTCAATTAGATTTTCGGGGCTCGTTTCTTCCGTTTGAGTTCCCTGATCATTATCAAGTGGTTCTTCTGGAGACATAAGTCCTTTTAGCAACACTATTAATACTATTATAAGAATAATTATAAGTATTATTATAGGTATTTTCTTGACGATATTATTCTTTGGGGCTTTTATTTCTTCCTCGTCTTGAGTGTCCATACCATTGATATAATCAACAGACTGTTCTACATTATCAAAGTTGGTAAGATCAGACGTGTTATAAGAAAATGAAGAGTTTTCATCCATGTCATTGGAATAATTAGTGTCAATTGGATTAACATTATTGTCCGTATCATTGAATGGGTTTGTAGTATTATTATCTCCGTTCATTTTTTCACCCTCTATCTTTTTAATAATATCATATATCTTTAATAATTAAAATATTAAAGGAATCACGATAGCAATTCCTTTAATATATGGTTTTATGATGCATTCTAAATAATTCTTCTAATACTACAGCAATAAACTCGCTATTTTTGGGATAAGCCCTTTCTAGGTCTAGAATATTAGAAAACAATTTTTCGGAATACTCATAATCTGATTTACCAAAGCCGACTGAAATCGAGTATCTAATACTCCTTTCAACATCTTTTCTAGTTGTGGAAAAAGTGTTTTCTAGTATCATATATAACTCTGTATAATTCTTTTGCGCTGTTGGATTTATATAACACTCATAAATAGCCCTTCGCAAATAGTGAAATCCATCCTTATCAGGGGATATTCCTAATTTTTTTAATATGTTAGATATTTCCTCGTAAATATTAGCTTTATCTATATTATATAAAACATTTCTTTTTTCTATTTCCGAAAGATAATAATCTATGTATTTTATGTTATTACCTCCTATTATTGCAAACAGCTGATACGGGTTATTTATTAGATTATAGCAATAATAATTATTATCTATTATTATAGTTTTATTTAAATCAGATGGGTTAGGATAGTTTTCTAACAATTGAAGTGTATTTATTCCTACCCTTCCATCTATGATTATGGCATCATATTTTTCTTTCAATTTTTTGATAATTTCGTCGTAATCTATACATTTTATTACTTTATAATTGTTTAAATTAAGATAATCTCTTTTGGAGATTAATAATATATTCATCTCTAATATCCTTTCATTAGAGATTGAGAAGGTTATTATTGTTCTTCTATATCATCTTCTATATTATCTATAGCTGGTAGACCACCATTTATTATATATTCTAGCGTTGCTCCGCCACCAGTTGATAAATATGTAAATTTATCTTCGAAATGAAAGTATTTAACAGCACTTACACCGTCGCCGCCGCCAGCTACTTTAACAGAAGAATTATTGGCTATTATTTCTAGTAATTCTCTAGTGCCTGTGGCGAACTTTTTATCTTCATATTTACCGGCTGTTCCGTTTACAAAAATCGTTGCCGAGTCATTAAGTATTTTTTCATATGCATGCACAGTATCCATTCCGATATCAAGGATACTATGTTCTGCTTGAACTTCATCCACTTTTACGTGCTTAACATAGTTGTTATCAGATGATTTACCAACAATTACATCTAAAGGAAGCATGATCTTTTCTTGGTATTTAACCAGTAGTTGTTTTAATCTGTCTAATATTGCTTCGTCCTCAGTTTTCAACGACTCCCCAACCATATATTCTAATGTGTAGAGGCAAGAATTGGCAATTCCTCCGGTAAGAAGCAAATGATCACATTTCGGAAGTAAAGATTCGATAAGACCAACTTTATCTTCTACTTTGGCTCCACCCATTAGAATAGTAAATGGTTTTTCAGCATTTAAGACATATTTGTCTAAGTTTGTAACCTCTTTTTGAACAAGGAAGCCGATGCAACTCGGTATTTGTTTAGCTACACCATAAGTTGAGGCGTGCTTCCTATGTGAAGAGCCAAAAGCGTCTAAGCAAAAGATATCAGCCAAGCTCGCCCAATACATAGCCAATTGAATGTCATTATTACTTTCCAATTTATTAGGCACGTCTTCAAATCTTGTATTCTCAAGGACAAGTATTTCGCCCGGCTTCATTTTCTCTACTAATAAAGCTAATTGCGGGCTCCTGGTCTGTCTTGAAAACATAACTTTAGAAGAAACTAACGATTGCAAGTGTTTGGCAACCGGTTCTAAAGAGTTCTTCTTTTTATCATCTTCTGTTTTCACTTTGCCAAAATGAGAAAGAATTATTATCTTTGCCTGTTTACTAATTAAGTATTCTATAGTTTCTAACGATTCTACTATTTTACTGTCGTCTTTGATTACGCCATTTTCAATTGGTACATTAAAGTCGCATCTCAGTAATATTCTCTTATCCTTTACATCTAAATCTTGTATTCTTTTTTTCATTGTTACCACCCATTATAATTATATGATAATATCTTTTCTTTAACAATTAATATAGTTTTTTCTTTACGTATACAAAAAGAACATAATTATGAAATTACGTTCTTTTTGTGTAAGAGTATTCTCTGTTATCCATTTTTAATATCAACGATTGAGTGCGACTTTTTAATGAATCTGTTGATTCTATAAATTCTTCATAGACTTTTTGAGCCCGAATGGCATTTTGGGCAATAATATCGTGCTCTTTAATCATGCTTTCGAAATAATCCGGACCTTTTTTGTTTGGAAATAAAGTTTTCACATCATACCTTGTTGGGATGGCTTTAACATGTATTTTCTTTCCATTACCATCTATTATATTAACTTTCCCATCTTCTTCTTTATAGGCGGCGAAATTTGGTGGATCAATATGGTGTTTTTCTTCTATACCGGCCAAAAGATATCGTTTTCTAAACTCCATTTCCGCGGCTAGAAGCTTAACTGCTTTTTCATTTTTCGCGTCGCTTGTTTGATTATAAAAAATGCAGCTCCCTGGTTCACTAATTTGAAGTAAAACAGCAAAACGATGAGAAATGTTATAATACTCATAAATCAGTTCTTCGAGACCGGCTTCATCTATAAATTTTGCCGCTAAATACTTCCCGATTTCAATGTTATTTTGGCTTATTTCATCTGGAATTCTTTTTCTATTAACGCCATATTTTTGTAAAGTTCGGCTGCATAGTCCTTTGATATATGGTTCTAGGCTTGCAAGAGACGAATCGCCTTCTTCTTTCAGGGGCTGGTAGGAGAATTCTTCGCCAATAATGACATAGTCTTTTGAAAGATGGAACTGAGGATTACTACCCGGTTTATTTTCTAATCTTCCTATCATCCTTTGGACATTCTCTATGCCTTCTGCTCCATAATTATGAAAAGCGTATCTACTAATAGCCTCATATGGAAAAGTAGGTCTTTCATTATTACTTAAGTATTCATATGACATATTGAAGAATTCTAAGATTTCACCAACTGTTATTGTCTTACTATAACCATTAACAACATTGTAGTAAAGGTAGTGCATGAACATGATTTCAAAATATTTCGCTTGCTGGCTTTCTATATACCAATTATTATCTTTTTCAAAGGGAGCTTCAATCCTTACCGGGTTGACCGTTTTCCCTTGTTCTGCAATAAATAGTCTAAATTCTTCATTATATTTTTGTTGGGTATTTTGATATTCTTTTTTTTCGGCAGATTCTTTTTTCATTTTTGCCAATTCCTCTTCCAAATAGTCTTTTTCAGCGAATATACTTTTCCTTTCTTCTGGAGATAAACTGTCTAGGTTTGACATGCTATAACTTACGGAGTCTTTAAACAAAACCTCCCCCTTATTGTTTTTCATAACCAGAAAATCTTGGTGATAGGGCCCGACTACATCTAGAATATAATTTTTTCTTCTCAATCTAAACGCTTCATCATCATCTGGGTCACGATATGGTAATCGTTTGAATTCTACAGGCTCATAAGACGAATCAAAAACTATTTGATCGTTTTTAGCCGTTTGGATAAGGAATGCAAAGCGTCTTGCCAGCTCTGGATATTTTTTTATCATTTGAATTCGATAACTGTCAGTCTCCTTCTTTATGGCGCTTGGATAATAATCAACACCTTTAATAAGTATCTTTGGCGTCCTTACAAGTTTGCTCAAGTAAGATTCATTAGACCTATGCCAAGCTTTGAAGCATCTGTAAATGTATTTTGCCGCTATATACTCGCCTAATTCGAGATTCTTAGGGGTTATTTTAACCCCTTCCGCTTCGGGAGTCATAAAAGGATTGTGGCAAAACTTAGGATTATTAAGATGCCATTTGCATAAATGTTCTATTAGAGATTGATTATAACTAGTCCCCAAGTCTCCTATGAGTTTTTTTACACTTTTCCATTTTGGTTCTTGCCAATCATAAAGTTCTTTTTCGCTATAATAGAAGGCAATGTTTAAATCACTGGTACTCCAATTTCTTCCCCAAATTTTAGCACCATTATGCGAATAAGAAAAACCATCATCTATAACAATATATCCGTCTATTAAATGAAACATTTTTTCATATAGGCTTTTTTTACGAAGTCTTTGGGCCATTTTTATTATTTCCGCATCATTTTCTTCTAAAGAATTACTAGAACATACTGCATTGTTTTTATATTCATAATAAACTAATTTCATTGCTTCTTTTTCTGCCAAATTATAATAAAGATTACGAAAAAAGCGGCTTACATCTCTTATACTAACTTTTCGACTGTGGCATTCTACTATACTGTAGTAAAGATAATGCATAAAAAACATTTCAAAATATGTTTCTTTTTCTCCCCTATATTCTGCTAATTTTTGAAACTCCTTCCAATTCATAGTATTCACATCCTTTTACTTTTCTTTTAACTCTTATGTTCTTCTATTATTGGGGGTCTCCTTTTTATTATTAATGATGGCCCTAAATCGGTATTTGATTCGTTCGTATACCATTTTTTGTTATCATCAAACGAAGGAGTTAGTCCGTTGGCCGTTACGCTCCAACCAGATAATTCTCTCATATATTCGTTATATACTATTTTCCCCATCTCTATTTCGTCTAATACTTCTCTTGCTCTAAACCAACTCTTTTTTTCTTTGTCATTAACGGCAGTTAATTCTACATAGCTTTTGTCAGGTAAAACTCTTTTTGTTTCACTATCAGAGAAGTAAACTTTACCAAACTCTTTTTTTACTTTAAATATTGGCCAGTATTCTATCTGTAGGCAGTTTATGATATTAAAGGAATCTCTACAGAGTCGATTATAGCTAGATAATATCGAGGAAGAGTCAAAGACCGGACCATACGCTTGGGTTTCTTTAATTGTTTTAGCAAATTGAAATGATATTTCAAAATATTTATCATTAACTTTCAGCCTATATTGGTCATAACAATCAGACACTTTTTCTAATCCCTCTATATTTCCGCTTCCAAATCCGGCAATTACGTTTTTATCGGTTATTATTGCTCCGGTATTAAAGGGATTAACAACCCTTATATAATCTTTGCTGCAGCCGCTAATGAATCTCGCTGCTAAACACATTGCTTCTTCTACTTCTTTTAGGCTCAATCCAGGATATTTCTTTTCTTCTCTTATCCTTTCGGCAAAATTTTTTGCCACTATTTCACTATTGGTCAAGTAACAATTTTTCTGACGATGAACCATTTTTCTTGTTATGTTACTGTCGCTCGAATACATTCCCATCAATAATCACATTCCTTTATCTTTTTGGCATTATCAAGATTTCGTTCTCTTTTAAGATAATATTTTATTCTGTGCTACTTTTTATGTCAATAAAAAACGGTTATATCAACCGTATTTTATTTTTCCATTAGTTTTTTTGCTGTTCGCATCATTTGAGATGTGTATCCCATTTCATTATCATACCAAGCTAGGACTTTTACTAATTGACCATCATCAGTTTCTAGGACCTGTGTAGATAATCCGTCTACTAAGGCGCCGATTTTTTTACCAATTACGTCGCTTGATACTACGGGGTCCATAGTTATTTTTAATGTATCATTTTGGTTATCGGTAAATAATTTGTTTATCTCTTCTACAGATGTTTCTTTTTCTAATTCTAAAGTTACATCTACTACTGATCCGTCTGGTACAGGAACCCTAAGCGCATTACCATCCATTTTACCATCTAAAGCAGGAATAACTTTTCCGATTGCAGATGCTGCTCCAGTAGACGTTGGAATGATATTGGCCGCACAAGCACGACCGCGGCGTGATAATATACCTTTTTTGTGAGGAATATCTAGCGTTGCTTGATCATTAGTATAAGCGTGAACTGTTGTCATAAATCCACGCTTTATCCCCAGGTTATCTTCTAATACTTTTAGAACTGGAGCCAAGCAATTAGTTGTACAAGACGCAGCTGATATTATTTCCTCAGTACCATCTAGATCTCCATCGTTAACGTTATATACTATTGTCTTCATATCGCCTTTACCAGGAGCAGAGATAATAACTTTCTTGGCTCCGGCTTTTATATGTTTTTCGGCAGATTCCTTACTAGTAAAAGCTCCAGTACATTCTAATACTACATCAATATCCAAGTCACGCCAAGGAAGATCTTCTGGATCTTTTTCACTATATACTTTTACTCTTTTACGGTTGTTAATTATTATTTCATTTCCTTCAAAAGATATTTTATCTTCATGGAATGAACGATGGTTTGTATCGTATTTCAACAAGTATGCTAAGTCCTCTGCGTTTGTCAAATCATTTATAGCAACAATATCAAAATCATTACCAAGTATTATTTCTCGAAAGGCTAGTCTACCAATACGACCAAATCCATTAATAGCTACTCTTATCATTTTTGTTCCTCTTTTCTATACACTATTATAGGCACTTTTGCCAATAAACTCTCTCAATATCGAATCGTCATTTACATAGTCTGACGGGATAGGGAAGAATATCTTTAAACTATTTATTAATCTTCGAGCTTCATTATAAGCTGGAGAATCCATTTGAACTGAATACAATAATGGTTCTACGAACACTTTTAATACTCCAACCTCGTAAACTAATGAAGTATTTAATATATAATCTATATTATTAATATATGGATATATGTATTTCTTTTCTCCACTTCTTACGCTATTCCATTCTAATATGCTTTTACCAACATCTCTAGCTCTAGTACGATTGTCTCTTACTATCCTTCTTAATAGTCTTAAGTCGACCGTTGAGATGTAGTTGTGTTTATCAATATTTAGTGGAATAAATGGACTAAGATATACTTTATATTTAGTTGAAGGGTCTATCTCAGGAACCATATCATCGTTCAAGCAGTGTAATCCTTCCATTAAGATGACTGTGTTTTCGTCGATTTTAATTGGAGGATTGTTATACTCCTTACATCCAGTTGCAAAATTAAAGGTTGGTAATTTGACTTTTTTTCCATCTAACAAGTCCTTAAGAGTTTTGTTTAAAAGCTTTAGGTCTAAGGCTTCTAAGCACTCAAAATCATAATTACCATTTTCGTCTTTAGGAGACTCTAATCTTTCTTTAAAGAAATCATCAACAGTTAGAATGAGAGTGTCAATCCCTCGACACCTTAGTTGTAGGGCAACTTTCTTGGTCGTTGTAGTTTTTCCACTTGACGAAGGCCCAGCAAACATCATGAAGCGGGCTTTTCTCTTTAAAAAGTCAGTCACCATGATTGATACTTGATTATTAAAATTTGTTTCAGTAATCTTTACTAAATCTTCTATCTTGCATTCTGATACCATTTTATTAAGATTTGCTAAATACGGAACACCAATTGAGTTTACCCATTTTTTACTATTCTCAAAACATTTAATAACATTCTTATAATGAATATATTCTGGCATTTTGTACTTGGTATTTGGACTAGGGAATAGTAATACTAATTGGTTTTCTCCTAAGAATACTAAATCATATTTTGATAAGCACCCAGTACTATATGGCATTTCCGAATAAAAATAGTTTATGTAATTTCTTAATTTATATGCTGTTACTATATAGTTTGTAATATTATGAATGTTATCGGCTTTTTCTTTGGCATTTACTTTGTTAAAGTAGTTAATTGCCTCTTTTTTTTCAACATTTAGATTATATATTCTCTCATCACTTTTGATGATTAAATTCATTTCTTTTTTTAATCTTTTAGCGTCATTTAAAGTGAATATTTCTTTACCTTCTATAGACATATGTAGGCCGTTGCCTATCGAATGATTAAATACTACTTCATACTTCTTATCAAATGCCTCTTTTAAAGCGACTTCTAAAACAAAGCATAGTCCGGATTTATTGATACGATAACCATTGATGTTATTCATATCTATAAAATTCACAGTAGTATTCTTGCCTATAACGGTATCCATAGGTACAACTTCATTATTTATTTCTGCTCCAACGATATTTGTTTCTTGATGTGGGTATCGTTTACTTATTTCATATAGTGTCAATCCTTTTTCTACTTCTATTGAAGTATTATCAGGAAAAGTAATAGTTATCATTGACATGGCATATCCCTCTTATTCTATGTGTTATTATACTATATTTTTGCTTTTTTGAACAGATATTATATTATTAACTCCTATAATAATGTGTTCTATATTGTAAATTAAGTGTCTTTTTTTTCTGAAAAAATTCTATTTCTAGTGAAAGCCGATTATAATATTGTTATAAATAAAAACGAAAGATGAGGGTAAAAATATGAATCACGATTTACTGAAAGAAATTGCTACTGATTTAGGTTTAGGTGGTGATGTTGATGACTTGGCTTTTGGGCTAGTGGATGCAGAACTATTTAAACAATTCGGAATTACAGAAGGAGGAGAAAAGGATATTAGAGGAAAAGTTGATGAACCTGGGTTTAAATATTCTAAAAAGTGTCCTAAAGCAACATTAGAAATTGGGACAAATCAAGCTGGACATGGATACTTAAATTTATATAATCAAGAAGGTGTTGTTGTAAATCACCTTATTGGTGGGGATGATGGTTTGGTATCTATACCAAATAGCGGTCTATATTTTTTACACGGGCATCAACTTCATTATTATGATAGTGAAGCCATGAAGTTTGCAAAATCAAATGGATTTAATCCAACACCTAATAATGAAGGTGAATTAGAAAAAATTGGTTTAACTCCAAATGAAAAATTGACTACTTTAGATACGGGATATTTAAGTGCAGATCCAGAATTTGCTTTAAAGCTTGCTACAGGTAAAATTGACATTGAATCTTTAAAAAATAATGAAGCTTTCAAATCTCAAGAAGACGAAGCACTTGATCAAATATCAAGAAGACAAAGCAACTGATCAAATATCAATGTGATTTTTATTAGCGCTTTTTATAGCGCTTTTTTAATGAGATAATTTAGACAATAATTATCTTTAATGTTATAATACATCATAGTTATTGAGGGGTATTGTTATGAAAACGTTAAATAAGAGGGACTGGATAATAATTACATTTATTTTTGTTTTTTTGGTTGCCATTATTTCATTATTTGCATATTATAACTTTTTTGTAGGCCCATCAATTATAAACGTTCAAAAGACTGATAGCGTTAGGTTTGCAAACAAGAAAATATTTAATATAGAAGTAAGTAATAGTCCTCTTAAGTTGGATAAGTCGACATGGTGTTTATTAGTTGAAAAAGACAGCGCTATAGATCTTAAAAATAGCGAATGGGAAAAGGCGAGTAATGGTTATTGTAGTATAATAGCAGACGACAAAGATTATGATGTTTACATTAGAGATAGTTATGACAATTACGATAGTACTAAGGAAGGATTTAAGAAAGACGAGAAGAATGTCATTCATAAGAAAACCATCAAAACTGATGTAGATAACATTTATCTATATATTGGCCAAACGCAAAGAATAGTTGTAGAAGATACTAATATTACTTATTCTTCTATTAATCCAGAAATCGCCGATGTAGATGATACTGGTTTAGTAACTGGTAAGTCTTATGGTAAAACAACCATAGTTATTAAGAACAGAAGCGAAGAAAAGGATATTAACGTGATAGTAACAAGGTTAATAAAAGAAATGGATGCGAATGCTAAGAGAGAGTATTTTACATGTAATATGTTAAGCGAGGAAGAAAACGAACTGCTAGACAAGATATTGTTCGATAGAGTTAATAGAGCTGGATATAAAACTAGAGCCGGGGTTATTGCTGCCGCTAGATTTTTAACACTAGAAAGTACATATGAAGTTCCTTATTTCTATGAAAATGGTAGATTAGAAAACTATGAGCCATATAAATATGTAGATGGCGAGGGAAGATATTATCACAGAGGACTATATTTAAGTCCTAAGAAGAAGAATGATATAGTAGCAAGATTTGTTGGTCCACAAATGTGGGGATGTTATTTGCAAAACTATACTGATTGGGGCGGCGTATATGTTACTGGACGATTATATCCTAATGGATTAGATTGTTCAGGCTTTGTTACTTGGGCTTTACTTAACGGGGGATTTGATGTTGGTGATATAGGTGCTGGTATCGAGCCAGATCATAAAGATGTCACTGATTTGGGAGAACTGGTTTATTTAAGTGATGAACTAATGGCTTCTGGAAGAGTAAAGGCTGGAGATTTAATAGGATTAGACGGACATGCTGCAATATTAATTGGTTGGGATGAAAACAACTATTATATTGCCGAATCTTTAAATACAACTAAAGGTGTAGTAGCGACAACTGTTAGACGAAGTGATCTTGTTCATAATAGTATTTATAAGTATGTAGTATTAATGGATAAGATTTATGGAGAGCAAGGAAATTATACTAGTTATTGGAAGTAAAAAAATAGTAATAAGTTAGTTCTTATTACTATTTTTATGTCTTTCTACCAATTTTTTTACTTTTATAAAGTAATGATTAATACCTGACTTACCAATGTTACGATCGGTTTCTTTGGATATTATTTCTGCCAATTCTGTTAGTGAGCATTCCGGATAGGATTCTCTATAGTGAACCGCTTCTTTGGTATTATCATCTAGTAATCCTAATAAATCATGTTCTTTTAGATAATTAATGTCTTCTAGTTGTTTCAAGCCGGTTTTTAGTATTTTTTCTTGATTAGATATCTCACAATTGTTCAGACGATTGACCATGTTTTTATGGTCTCTATAGATTCTGATATCTTCAAAATAGAATAGAGAATTAGTTGCGCCAAACATTTTGATAATATCACTTATCATTTCTGAAGATTTAATATATGTCATGTATTTATTGTTTCTTTTGATTACTTTGGAAATAATGTTAAAGTCTTTTAATAGATTAGCTATATAAAGACCATCTTTTTTTAATGATGATGAGAATTCCAAATGGTATCCGCCAGTAGCCGGGTCATTTATGCTCCCCGAAGCTAGGAAAGCGCCTCGTAAATAGGATATTTTTTCTTCCTCTGTATCTAGCAAAGCTTCGCTAGGAAGTATGGTTTTACCATTTTGTTTTATGTTTAGAGCGGCTAGAATAGTATCAATTTTATCAGATATTTCTAATATGTATATTTGTTTTATACGAAAGCGTTTTTGTATTCTGACTATTATTTTTATGTTTATACCGAAATTGTTTTTTATATCTTTATAAATACGTCTTGCAACAGCAGCATTTTCTATCGTCAAAATAATTTTATCTTTTTTTATTTGCCCAGCAAACCTTACAAATGAAGAAAGCTCATTTAAGGCTTCAATTTTATTTATATCCTTTTGAGTTATTTCTTCTTTCATTCTTGTAGTAAAGCTCATTTTATTCTCCTTCTATCAGATATGAGAAAATAAGGTAAGCTGTTTTTAGGGCATTATGTCTTACAAAACCTTCATCTATTTTAAATAGTTTTTCAGATATGAGTTTTATTCCCATATTCTTTATTTCTTTCTCATCTATTGGCACCGCATCTTTACCTTGTGACTTAGCTAGTAGTTCTGCTTTTTGAGGCATTTTTTCACTGTTAGCTATAACTACATCGATCGATCCTTTCCCCAAGTGTTTTTCAATAACCTTTAAGTGATCGCTCACCTTATAATTATCAGTTTCTCCTGGTTGAGTTAGCATATTGCATATATACATTTTTTTTGCTTTGGCATTGTTAATAGCATCAATCATTTCTGGAACGATTATACTAGGAAGAATACTGGTTAACAAAGAGCCGGAGCTGAATATTATTAAATCCGCTTTTTTTATTGCTTTTAGCACCTTGGGATTAACTGTAATATCCTTGCTATATTTAACATCTTCTATTACTGCGGCGGATTTAGTAATACGTTCTTCACCATATATGATTTCTCCATTTTTCGATATTCCAATCAAATCAGCGTTGTCTTCTGTTAAAGGCAATAATTCTCCTTTGACATCTAACAAATCACATAAAACCGGTAAGGAATGAGCAAAATCTTTGTGCTGCTCTAGAAGAGCCGTCATGATAAGATTCCTTATTGTATGGTTTCCCAAACTACTATTGTCATCAAAACGATAATTTAACAAATCCTTAACGCCTTTAGATGTAGTAGACATAGCTAGTAAAACCTTGGTAATATCCCCAACGGCTGGTATAGAAAACTCTTTTCGTAATCTTCCGGTGCTAGAGCCATTGTCAACGGTACTAACTACAGCTGTAATATCGAGGGGAAATTCTTTTAGCCCTTTTAATAATTGTGATAGTCCACTACCACCACCAAATATAACTACCTTTTTCATAGAATACCTCCATTAAGTTATAATATCATATTTTTAACAAACAAAAAAGGAACATAGTTCCTTTTAACGATTAGACCATTTGGTACCATAAACATTTTTTATTCCTGTTATTGATGCGTCGGCGGTAGCTCTGGTATTAGATTTAAATGTAGACCAGCTTTTATAACCATTCGCTCCAGCTCCTAGGTAATAGCCATAAGCAATAGAATAATGTAAATGGGTTCCAGATGTACATTTATCATAATACCAGGTTGATGAATCTCCACCCACATATCCGATTATCTGTCCTTTGGTTACTTTTTGACCAGGTGATACTGCGTAACTTCTTAAATGACCAAATTCAGATGTGTAAGCTTTTCCTCCAACTTGATGATGAATATATACTATGTTCCCTCCACAACTTTGGTGATAAGCTGTATGGGCAACTGTTCCATTCGCCGGTGCATATACTGGTGTCCCAGGCACATTGCCGCCCAAATCCATGCCGGCATGGCCATTATGTCCCCAAGCTTGAGTTACTTTACCAGAATTTAACGGTCTGGAGAATGAAGATGAATACGATCCTTTATTGTAATAGCATTCATCGATAGAATCATCGTTTTTACAGCCCGCCCTTTCATAAAGTACAACTTGATTTTTTAGGGCTTTTAACTCTTCATCGTAATCCATTCCTATCGAAGCAAGGGTTGCTACATATGCTTCAAGTTTATCAACTTCTTGTTCGTTAGCTTCAATAGAGTTTTCTAATCTAACATTATCTTCAGCTAGTTGAACTTGGAGCTTTTTGTTATCATCTATCAATTTTTCTAAACTTTTTAATTGTTGATCAGTATAGTTTACTATTTGTTCTATAACAGCTTCTCTTTCAATCATATCGGATATTGATTCAGAATCGAAAAGGTAATCGATAAACATTGATTCTGTAGATGAACCAGCATATTGATAAACTGTTATTGTAGATTTTAATTCTTCTGTTTTAACTTTAATCTGTTCTTCGCTCTCTATTACTTTTTCTTTTGAATCTTCTACTTTTTGTTCGTTAGCTTCAATAGTATTGTTAGCAGCCACTATAGCTTGTCTTTTAGCATTAATGCTATTTTGGGCTTCTTGTGATAGTCTTTTATTTCTATTGGCTTTAGCTTCTAAGGCTGCTAATTCGTTTTTATAATCTCCAAGGGTTTTACCATCGGCTTTAGCAGTTCTTAATGGTATTACCGTAGTAATAACCAGGAAGAGACATAGTAATAGTTGTATTATTTTTCTCTTCATTAAACTTTCAAGTACCTCCTTACGGCAACGTAACTACCAACCATACCAACAGCCGTTCCAATTCCTAGCAATATTAATGATGCATATATTGTGAATGGTGTTGCACTTAAAAGCTCTATTGCTCCAGAATAGAAGTATCCGCCTAGTTTTTCGTAGAATATTGTATATCCCCATATGGTTGCTACTATTGGAATTATAGAACCTAGAATACCTAGTATAGTTCCTTCTATTACAAATGGTAGTTTTATGATAGGATTACTTGTTCCTACAAGCCTCATTATTTCAATTTCCTCACTACGTGAATAAATAATCAATCTTGTTGTATTACCGATAAGGAATACTGTAACTATTACTAATCCCACAATTATCCAAATGGTTATTTGTTTTACTACTTTTACGACCGTTAGCATTCTGTCTTCCACATCTTTAGAGTATTTTAGGCTAGCAACTTTGTCCATCTTGGATATTTTATTAGCAGTCTTTTCTAATTGACCTAGCTCTTTAACTTTTATAATAAATACAGGGTTTAGGGGATTATTATTATCATCCCATGTGCTAACAATGTTATTAATTGTTGAACCTTTTTTAGACTTCTCCAAAGTTTCTTCTTTAATCTTTTTCTTATCTTTGTAAATTGTTTCATCAGATTTTACTGCTTCTATCTCGGCTATGCCATTTTCAATGTTTTTTATTTCTTGTTCAGTAGCTCCAGAATCTACAAAAACTACTATTGTCAAATTATCAGATAAGCTATCAATAAAATGGTTAATGTTGCCCGCCGTTAATAAAGCAATAGCGACTACAATTAAAGTAATTGTTGTACATATTAATGACGCTGAACTAAGAGCAAAGTTACGAAATATACTTTTGAAAGCATTTACAATGTTTCTATATATTATTCTAATCAATCTCATCGGCTACATAACTTCCTTTCTGTGTATCATCTACTATTACACCATTTGAAAGTGTTACTACTCTTTTGCGCATTGAATTAACAATCTCTTTGTCATGAGTAACCATTACAACGGTAGTTTTAAGCTCTTTATTAATCTTATTAATAACTTTAACTATTTCTTTTGACGTCTTAGGGTCAAGATTACCTGTTGGCTCATCACATATTAATAGTTTTGGTTCATTAATTATTGCTCGAGCTATGCAGACCCTTTGTTGTTCTCCACCCGATAAGTTTTTAGGAAAGCTTTTTTCTTTACCTTTTAATCCTACTCTTTCTAATGCCAACCTAACTTTTTTCCTAATTGTTGACTTAGCTAAACCAGCCATTGAAAGAGGGAAAGCAACGTTTTCATAAACAGTTAGTTTAGGTAATAGTTTAAAATCTTGGAAAACTATACCTAGTTTTCTTCTAAATCTATACACCTTGCTATTAGGAACTTTGGCAACGTTTATGCCTCCTACTACTACAGTTCCTTTCGTTGGTTTTTCTTCTCTATATAACATTTTAACCAATGTTGATTTCCCACAAGCGGTTTCACCAGTAATAAATACAAACTCTCCTTTATCTACGTATAAAGATAAGTCTGATATAGCTGCATTGCCATCGCGATATAATTTGTAACAATGCTTTATCTCTATGAATTTCATTTCACACCACCTTAGTATCTTTTATTATATCAAAAAATTCCCATTAAATAAATGGGAATCTTTCTTTTAGTTGTCCGCCATAAACTTCATAGCAATCATTTATTACAATAAACGCCTCTGGATCAATAGACATTATAGCTTTTCTAAACATATAATACGATGTTGTTGGAACTACGCACATAATCATATCATTATTTTTACTAGAATGTCCGCCTTCGGTTTTCATGAATGTATATCCAGCATGCATTTCTTCTAAAAACTTCTTTATACTTTCTGTTTTTTGAGTCGTAATATAAAACATTTTTGAATCTGATATTCCTAGCTGAATCTTATTTATTAATGTAGTATTCATTATGATAATAATAATACCATAAGCTGCTTTTTCAATACCGAATAAGAAAGCCCCTAAAATGATAATTATAACGTTTACTATTAAAGATGCTGCTCCTGTAGATATTTTAAAGTACTTGTTAACAATTAATATTAAAGTATCCATGCCTCCAGTTGAATAATCCATTCGGTATATCATCCCGTTAAAGAAGCCATAAATGAAACCACTTATTAAAACAACTACTATTAGCTCACTAAATGAAGTGTAAGCATATAATTTAGTAGCAATCGGATAAGAAATTCCTACGAAGATTGGGTACATTATGGAGCCAATAATAGTATGACCTGTAGTTTTAGGTCCCAGCAACAAATAGCTAACAACTATCATTAAAATATTGAATACCAGAATTGTTGTCCCTGGAGTAATGTTTAATAAGCCGTGAGCAATTGTTGCAACACCACTTACTCCGCCAGAAACAATGTCATGTCTTAAAAAGAACAGGTTATAGTTCAGAGCCATTATAAATATACATATTGAACTGATTAAAAATCGGGGTATAAACTCTCTAGCTTTTATTTCTCTTATTGTTTTTATCATATTAGTCTTCCTTTCAATAATAGTATTTAAAATATTTCTTTTCTTCACCTAGTATTGTTTTTGGGCCATGCCCAGGATAGACAACTATATCATCTGGATATTTAGATATAGTATCCAAACTTTCTTGCATTAATTTATCGCTTCCTCCAAGGTCGGTCCTTCCAATGGAGTGATAAAATATAAAGTCACCGGCGAATAATACTTTTTCTTTTGCAAAATAGAAAGATTTAGACTCCATTGTATGTCCAGGCGTTTCTAGTACTTCATATTTGAAATTCTCATCATTAACTTTATTAATACTAACATTATAGTAACTAATCACTTCTTCTAAAGCACCAATGTGGTCAAAATGAAAATGCGTAAGTAACAATCCAACTACTTTTCTTGATCCTACTGCTTTTTTTATTTTAAAAAAATCATCTCCCGGATCGACGATAACGACCTTATTATTTATATCTAATAAATAGCAATTAGTTGATAACTCTCCTACTTCTATTGTTTCTACTTTCATTGTATCACCATATTTACATTTTAATATAAATTAGTTTTTTTGTAAAACTATATATGTGCTATAATTGTTATAGAATTGGGTGATTGCATGGAAATTTTATATGCTGTACTATTTATAGTTATAATCGGAGGAGCGATTGCTATTCTCTATATTTATCAATTTAACAAATTACAACATAGCAAAACAAAGATTGATCAAGCTGAATACTTGTTGGATGAATCTTTGCGTAATAAATACGATTTATTGGTTGAAGCAGAGGATTATGTAAAAAAATCTTTAAAGATAGAAAAAGGCTTTTTTAAAGGTATTGATAAGATAAAAAAAGACAATATTAGTAATTTCGATTTAGATAGAAAGTTGCAAGAATATAACAATACGTTAGATCAATTAAGGGCTGATTATCCAACGCTTGAAGATAGTAAGGATTTCAGGAAGCTATTAAGCGTGATTAAAAAAACTGAAGAAAAACTACAAGCTGCAAAGTCTTTTTATAACAAGTATACAAGTGAATTAAACGATTTGATTAGAGTCTTTCCTTCAAATATTGTAGCAAAGATGCATGGTATTAGTATAAAGCCGTTTTTCGACGGGAAAAATATGCAAGACGAGATATTTGACGATTTTAAATTATAAAAAAAGTTCTTCAATAGAAGAGCTTTTTATTTGATTTTTGATATATTCCAGTCTATTTCTTTTAAATTGTGTTCTTTTAGGAAGTTATTAGTCTTGGAAAATGGTTTGCTGCCAAAGAAACCATTACGGGCCGAAAAAGGAGACGGATGGGGAGAAGCTATTATCAAATGCCTTTTATTAGTTATGTATTTTGCTTTTTCTTTAGCGAAATTACCCCATAGTATAAATACAACCGGTTCTTCTTTTTCGTTTAGTAGTTTTATAATATAGTCGGTTAATCTTTCCCAACCGATATTTCTATGTGAAGCTGGTTTGTCTTTTTCGACTGTTAATACAGCATTTAGTAATAGGACTCCTTCTTTAGCCCATTTTGTTAAATCTCCTGTTTTAGCAATAGGAATATTCAAATCATCATATAGCTCTTTGTAGATATTTTGTAAAGAGGGAGGGATTTTTATCCCTTCTTGAACAGAAAATGACAAGCCGTGTGCTTCGCCTTCACCATGATATGGGTCTTGTCCTACAATTACTACTTTTGTGTTGTTGTATGGGGTGAGTTTTAGAGCATTAAATATATAGTCTTTAGGTGGAAAAATAGTTTTTGTTTTGTACTCTTCATCTACTTTATTTTTAAATTTTTTGAAGCCGGCACTGTTCCATACTATGCTTAGTTTCTCGTCCCAATCATTTCCTATCATAATATCACCTGTTTATTATTAAATGCTATAAATATTATAATACAAAAAAAGATAATTAATAAATTATCTTTTTACTATTTCAACTTTTTCAAAAATGTAATGCCCATCTTCTATACCAAAAGTAAATGATAGATAGTCTGTTTTTTCACCTTTTAATAGTTTTTCTGCTTCATCTTCTTCAGTACCATTTTTATCTAATTTAGAAATTGTTCTTTCTTTAGATATGTTATTGTAGAAAATGATAGGTATTATTGGATCTTCTGCGGCTGTAATATGGGATTCATCATAAGTAATATAAATGTAATTTACTTGAATAATTAATTTATCTGATTCTTTTTTGCTATCATAATATTTTGTTCTAAAATGGTCTTTATATCCTAGACATCCACCACCTTGGCCACCAAAAATATATTTATCTCCGTTTAAATTATAATCTAAATTATCGCTTGAAAATTCTAGTTTTTTTGGGAATTCTATATTTTTATTTTTACCAAAAGTATATGCTATTTTTTCTTTAATATAACTCTTTTCGATGTCAGGATATTTTCCATCAGCATCATCTTCATTTTGTTGTTTTGTTCTTTCTTCGTAAGATAGATTATTTAAGGCAATGTCTATTGCTGTTGAACTAGAAAAATCTTCATATTTAGTAGCTTCATTATATATAAACGATTCCTTAGAATCACAGTAATTAATAATTTTTAAGAAAGGTGCTATTATGTCTTCAGCGCTTCTTTTATCTTCTATAGAATCAACTACTTTATCTGCTTTGTCTTCCTTTTGATTTTTTTCATTAGTTGCTGGTTGTGTTTCTTTGTTAGTTGATTTAGTACCAAGATACCATCCTCCTAAACCAAAAGCACAGCACAGTAGTACGATAGTAACCCATAATAATCCTTTGTTACTTTGATTTACATTTTTTTCTTCCATATTTTCAACCTCTTTCTATTATTATATTGCTTTTTGTTATACATATACAATACTTTTTTAAATATTTACTTATGATATGTTTCATTGTTTAGTATTTTAAAGGAACGATATATTTGCTCTAATAGGATACCCCTAAACAAGCCATGGGGAAATGTCATTTTTGAAAATGACAAACGCAGATTTGATTTTGTTTTAATATCTTCATGTAATCCATAACTACTTCCTATTATGAAAGAAATTGTTCCATTAGTCATGAATGCATTATCTATTATTTTAGATAATGAGACAGAATCATATTCTTTACCATCTATATCTAGCGATATAATATAATCTTGATTACTGATATGTTTAAAAATGTTATCTCTTTCTTCTTCAAGATTATTTGTATCTTTTAGCTCTATTATTTCAATTTTATGATATTTGGCTATTCTATTTTTATAATCGTTTACTAAATCATTTAAATACTTCTCTTTTATTTTGCCTAAGCATATTATTTTTATCATATTTCTATCAACTCACTTTTTTCTTTTTGACGAGCACAGCAAATATTACGGGAATTGAATTGAATCTCATATTCTGCAAAAACTTCTTTAATCGTTTCTAGGGCTTTTTCTTCAGTATTATTCTTTTGACTTAGATGCATCAATACTATTTTTTTTGTATCTTTTCCTATTAATTTAGCCAGATATACAGAAGAGTCTTTATTTGATAAATGTCCATAAGGACCTAGTACTCTATCTTTTAAAAATTTTGGATAAGGACCATTTATTAACATTTCTATGTCATGATTACTTTCAAATAAGTACAGTTGTTTATTTTTTAACAATTCGAAATTTCTTTGATTAATGTAACCTGTATCAGTTAAATAGACTACGCTTGTATTATTTGAAGTAATGATAAAGCCACGGGAATCGGAGGCATCATGAGATGTTTTTATTATTTCTATTTCGGCATCATCTAATTTGGTATTACGATCGTATAGAAAAACTTTATCATAATTGTGTAGTTCTGGAAGTTCTGCATACATAATGGGGCTTACGCATATATAGGGATGATATGATTTTATTAGTGTTTTTAATCCTTTTACATGGTCTGCATGAACATGAGTTATAAATACGTAGTCTATTTCTTCAAGGCGAACAGAAAGCTCAGAAAGGCGATCTTTAACGTATTTTACTGTAGTTCCAATATCAAGTAATATTTTATGTTGATTTGTTTCTACGTAAGTAACATTCCCTTCTGAGCCGCTAGCTAGTACACATATTTTCATTATTGCCACAACCTTAATGGATTAAATGATCTTCCACCATTATATGGAGGACCCGTGAATACACCAAAGTGTAAGTGAGTACCAAATGCATTTCCTGTATGACCCATAGCACCGATTCTCTCGCCACGTGATACTCTTTGACCAGGTGAAACATAGAATTTAGATAAATGGGCATAAACTGTATAATAACCATTATCATGTGCTAGAACAACGTTTATTCCAGCCGAATTTCCGACCATTCCACCCCATTGAGCTTGAACGACTGTTCCGTCTAGTGAAGCATAAATTGGTGAACCATATCCTGTACCAGATATATCAATACCATCGTGAAGAGTTCCCCAACGATATCCATATGGTGATGTTATCATATAAGGAGTATTTGTTGGCCATCCCCAAGTAGCACCATTATCTACTTGTTGACCTCTAATATCAATAACATCTCCGCCACCTCCAATTGTTGGGTCTGGCTGAGGCGCATAATATTTCTTAGTTCCTTTTACAACAACTTCATTTACTACTGGTTTAATAACTACAGGGTCTCCAACGAAGGTTACTCCTTCGTTTTGAGTACCATTTATAAACTGAACACGAGAGGTAATACGATTTATACCATTTTCTCCTTTTTGTTTTACTGCTTTATATGAGGTATATTGACTGCTATCTTCTTGAATTACTGTTTGATATTGTTGTTCGGAGTCTTGGGTAACAAGTTCTTCATATATTAATGTTATTTTAGGAGCTATATATGATACATTTACCGTTTGTCCGATTGCTAGTAAGGCTTCTGTGCTTTTTATATCATCATTAGCGATTATTAATTCACTGGCACTTAGTTTGTTGGCAAAAGCAACAGATTCTACGGTATCACCTTGAACAACTGTATATTCTTTCTTTTCGGTATTATCACCATATAATAAATATTTAGTTAATTCATCTACATCTGTATATATTTTTTCATCGACACTTATATAAGCGTCTTTAACAGTTATTCTTTCTTGAAAGTACATATTTTCAATTATAAACCCTGTATCTATTATCTCAGGCTGACTTTCATCTAAATATTGTTTATATCTATCTTCGCCTATAAATGTTCTTACATATCTTTCTAACGCCTCTTTAAATATCTCTTTATTTAGTACATTTATATATATTGGTGCTTTCTTTGTATCGTTACTCTTAATGATAACGTTATAGCCTTTTACTGTAAATTCTTTTAAAGACTTAATCTTTTCATATACTTCCGAAATAGAACTATTTTTAGTATCGTATGTATTTACTTTTATTATTTCAAACCCCTTTGGAGGATAGACCTTAGATACTTTATATTTTTCTTTTATTTCAGTTTGTTCTTTGTTTATCATGCTATATAGCTCATCTTTTGAATCTATTAGTCCTATCTTTTCTCCATCTAAATAAATTCTATATTTATTATAGGGAGAAGTGTATCCTTTCATGGTTACGAAATCATAACCAAGTAGTATTGTTAATAAAATTGTAACGATTGCACATATTGTTATACTCTTTTTATTCTTTTTATTCATATTCATTCTCCTCGCTTGATGCAAGATAATTGCGGAAATTACTCATATTTAATTCAAATAATAGTTGGAATTTTCCTGTTGATCCTTTACGATGCTTTGCAATGATTATATCTGCAACTACATTTTTTTCTTTATCTAATTGTTCTTTGGCTTTATAGTAGTCATTTCGATTGATAAACATTACTAAATCAGCATCTTGCTCTATTGAACCCGACTCACGTAAATCCGCTAGCATGGGTTGATTATTTTCTCTTTTTTCTGCACTACGAGATAACTGAGCTAAAGCTATTACGGGAACTTTTAGTTCCATCGCCATAGTTTTTAGTGATCTCGAAATGTCAGATACTTCTTGTTGACGAGATTCTGGTCTTCTACCTCCGCTAGTTACTAACTGCAAATAGTCGATTATTACTAATCCAAGCCCTTCTTCGGAATTGGCTAGGCTTCGACATTTTGCTTTGATTTCAGCAGCAGTGATAGAAGCATCATCAACTATTTGAATATTAGTTTCAGCAAGTTGACTATTGGCTTCATTAATTCTTTTCCAGTCTTCGTGGTTTAGCTTACCTGTTTGTATTTTATAAGAATCGACCTGTCCTACTGCAGAACGCATTCTGTTTACCAGTTGCTCTGCCGGCATTTCAAGGTTGAATATAGCAACGGCTTTTTTGGTATTCTGAGCAGCATAGGTTGCTACGTTTAATGCAAAGGCGGTTTTCCCCATACCTGGTCTAGCAGCAATAATTATCATTTCACCTTCATGAAGTCCGGCGGTGGCTTTATCGAGATCGTAGAAACCAGTAGGTATTCCCGTTAAATCCGAATTGTTTTGAGCTAGTTTTTCTAAGTTTTCTTGAGCTTTAGCTATAGCGTCTCGGATGTGAATGAAATCACTACTTTGCCTTTCCCTAACTATGTTTAATATTCTCTTTTCAGAGTTATCTAGCAGCTCAGTAACCCCTTCCTCTTCTTCGTAGGCGTCGGTTATTATTTCTGTAGCTGTATTAATTAGATTCCTTACTAGGGCTTTTTCTTTAACTATTTTTATATAGTATTCTAAATTGGCAGCTGTTGCTACCGAATCTATAACTTCACTAATATACTCTACCCCACCAATCGAATTCAAATTCTTTTTTTTATCAAGTTCATCTAATATAGTTGTAGAATCTAGCGGGATTTTTTGTTCATATAAGCTTTTCATTGCTTCGAACAGTTTTCTATTAGCATCGCTATAAAACATGTCAGGATATATTTCTTCGCATATTTTAGTTAATGCTTTTTTATCTAAAAAAGCAGCACCTAAAACACTCATTTCTGCTTCTAGGTTTTGTGGCATTTTTCTAGCAGGCATTCATACCACCTCATTTCTTTAAGGTAACTTTTATTTCCCCTTTTACCTTTTTATGCAACTCAATGGTAACTATATGAGTTCCCAAAGAATCTAATGGATGATCTAATAGTATTTTCTTTTTATCAACATCTATATTCATTTTTTTTAGTTCTTCATGTATTTGTTTAGAAGAGACAGTACCAAAAACCTTATCCTGTTCTCCTGTTTTTACCTTTATTATTATTTCTTTGTTTTTAAGTGCTTCGGCCAGTTCTTGGCATCTTTGAATATTAGCATCCTCTTCTTTTTGTTTAATATCCAATTCTTTAGCCAATCTTTGTTTTGATAATTGAGTAGCTGGAATAGCAAGACCATTTTTTATTAGATAGTTGTTAGCGTATCCATCGCTAACGTCTATGATTTGATCTTTTTTTCCTTGCTTTTTTACATCTTGTAGTAGTATTACTTTCATCAATAATCACTCCTTTTTTCGCTGTTTACTTATTATATCATATTTATGTGTTATTGCTATTTAAATATTCTTCTAGTATTTCTATTATTATTTTATCACAATCATTTTATTCTAAAAAGTACATAATACTGTTAAGTACATAGTAAACTATAACTCCTTGGCAAGGGTATTATGCTATAATTATTATTAGATAAGAGTGATTTTATGGATAAATATTTGGAATTAAGTAATAAATATAATGTTTTCATTTTTGATAGCTTTAGTATAGATGATATTGGTGAGAAATACCGACTTACTTTTAATTATATAGTACCCCGTTTAACTGAATATCATCCCTATATAGAAGTAGATAAATTTAAAATAGATAGTTTTAGTAGGTATTTAGTTTTTCATATAGGACTAATTGAGCTAATTAGTTATTGGAAATGTACTTGTAGTAAGAATGTAATAATTAAAGCTGGATATATTGATGAAAAACAAATATCTTTCTTTAAAAAGACGTATTACTATGGGTTGGGAGAATTATTCTATACTAATGGTATTAGCGTTAGTTTAGATGATTTTATGAATATAACATGTGAATGTAAAAAAGAAGAAATTATATATCCTGATTATAAGGGGCATGGTAATATAATACCTATTGGTGGTGGTAAAGATAGTGTTGTTTCTTTAGAAATACTAAGAGGTTTAGATAACAATGCTTTTATAATTAATCCGAAAGAGATTACTAGAAAGTGTGCACAAATTGGAGGTTATGAACAGCCTATTACTGTTAAAAGGGTTTTGGATAAAAATATGTTGGAACTTAATAAACAGGGTTTTATTAATGGACATACGCCCTTTAGTGCGTGTGTATCATTTATTTCTTATCTGTGCGCTTATATTCATAATAAAAAATATATTGCTTTAAGTAACGAAAATAGTTCTAATGAAAGCAATATAATCGGAACAAAGATAAATCATCAGTATTCTAAGACCTTTGAATATGAAAGAGACTTTAATAACTATGCAGATAGGTATTTTAGAATAGACATTCATTATTTTAGCTTATTAAGGCCATTGAGTGAGTATCAAATAGCAATGTTGTTTTCTCATTATGACAAGTACCATAAGACTTTTAAGAGTTGTAATGTAGGAAGCAAAAAAGAGCCATGGGAATGGTGCTGTAACTGTCCTAAATGTTTGTTTGTCTTTACTATATTAGCGCCGTTCTTATATAAAGAAAAATTGGTAGATATATTTGGAGAAGATTTATTTGAAAGAAAAGATTTGTTGAATACTTTCATTGAATTAATTGGGTATAGCACTAATAAGCCATTCGAGTGTGTTGGTACTTATAGCGAAGTAAGATATGCTGCAAGTAGATTAATTGAAGAATTAGATGACTTGCCTTTTCTTCTTCAATACTATAAAGATAACTATAAATTAGAAGATACTAGTAACAGATTAGAATCAAAGTGGAATGATGAACATAATGTTCCTGATGAATTTGTAATACGTGTTAAAGAGGAGATTAATAAATATGTATAAAAAAATAGTAGCTAATATTAAGGATAAATCTATTGCAATTTTAGGATTTGGCAAAGAAGGAAAGTCAAGTTATAATTTTATCAGAAGGTATTTACCCAACAAAAAAATAGCTATTATTGATAAAAATGATAAGCTATTAGAACAAAACGATTATTTGAAAGAAGACAAAAACGTTATTGTTATTACTGGAGAAAACTATCTAGATAGTATAAATGACTATGATATGATTATAAAATCGCCAGGAGTAAAAATTCCTAATGAATTAGTTAAAATAGTTAAAGATAAGATTACTTCACAATTAGAATTATTACTAGAGATAGATAGAAATAATATTATTGGTATTACTGGGACAAAAGGAAAAAGTACTACTTCATCTTTGTTATATAAAATTATAAAAGATCAGGATATAGATTGTTTATTATTAGGAAATGTAGGTAATCCTATTTTGGATTATATTGAAGATATAAAGGAAGATACTATACTAGTTATTGAATGTTCTAGTTATCAATTGGAAATGATTCATTATTCCCCTCATATCGGGTTAGTGTTAAATCTGTTTGAAGATCATTTAATATATCATATTAATCTAGAAGATTATTGGCATTCTAAATTGAATATGTTTAGGTATCAAACCAATAGCGATTATATGCTTTATGATAGTGAATTAGTTAATGTTAACAATGAGATAAGTAAAAATTCTTTTCATAGTAATAAGTTAGATATATATAAAGATTTCAAAATAGATAATAATAGAGTTCTTTTTGAAAACAGGATTATTTATGATAAAAGCAGTAAAAGAGAGATTATCGGAGAACATAATTTCAAAAATATTCTATTTGTTTTAAGGGTATGTATTTTATTAGGTTTAGATTTGGAAAAAGCAAGGAAAAGTATTGAGACTTTTAAACCTCTAAAGCATAGAATGGAATACTTTGGAACTTATAATGGAGTTAAATATTATGATGATACAATTGCTACTATTCCTGAAGCTACTATTAATTGTATAGAAGCGTTGAAAGAAGTGGACACTTTAATATTTGGAGGATTAGATAGAGGTATAGATTATAGTATTCTGATTGATTATTTAAATAATTCAAAAATAGATAATATTATAGCAATGCCTGATACAGGATATAAAATTGCTAAAGAGTTAGTAAATAAAAAGGTGTTTAAGGTTAGTACTTTAGAAGAGGCTGTTATAACGGCTAAAAAAGTTACAAAAAAGATTTGTGTATTATCTCCGGCTGCTCCTAGTTATAATGCTTTTAAGAATTTTGAAGAAAAGGGAGATTTATTTAAAGAATTAGTAAAGAAGGGTTAATATGGTAGATATTAAAGATTATAAAAATATATATTTTATCGGTATTGGCGGCATAAGTATGAGTGGTATAGCTCTAATCTTGAAGAGATGGAATTATAATGTTTGGGGCTCTAATAATGTTAAATCCAAACAAACCGATTGGGTGGAAAAGCAGGGGATAAAAGTAAATATAGGACAAGTCGAAGATAATATTACTAAGGATATCGATTTAATAGTTTATACTGCTGCCGTTAAGGAAGATAATCCCGAAATGGTTAAAGCTCGAAAACTGGGAATTAAATGTGTAGAAAGAGGAGAATTCTTAGGAGAATTAACCAAGTTATTTAAGGATACTATTGGCGTGGCTGGAACTCATGGCAAAACTAGTACAACTAGTATGCTAGCATTATCATTTATTGAAGCTGGACTTGATCCGTCTATTCAGGTTGGAGCAACTCTTAATGCTATTAATGGGAATTACCGGGTTGGTAATAGCGATTATTTTATTATCGAAGCATGTGAATATCATAATAGTTATCATAGTTTTAAACAAAAAAGTGCTATTGTTTTGAATGTAGATGATGATCATTTGGATTTCTTTAAAAATATTGGCGGTGTAGAAGAAAGTTTTGAAAAGTATGTTAATCTTTTACCAAATGATGGTTTTTTAGTTATTAACAGAGATGATAAAAGGTGTTATGAATTAAGAAATCATACTAAAGCTAGTGTTATTACTGTTGGTAAGGGTGATGATGCTGATTGGTATTATAAAAATGTTACGTATGATGAAGAGGGGTATCCTTCTTTTGATGTATATCATAAAGGTAGATTAGTAGATCACCTAACTCTAAGAATTAGAGGTGCACATAATATATTCAACTGTCTTTGTTGTGTTGCTATGTGTGATGCTTATGAAATAGAAATAGATACCGTAAAAAGAGCAATACTAAAGTTTACTGGTGCCGAAAGAAGATTGGAATATAAAGGAATGATAAATGGAGCAAGGATATATGACGATTATGGGCATCATCCTACCGAGATTAAGGCTACTTTTGAGGGCATTAAACATATGAAATACAATAGCTCTTGGGCTGTTTTTGAAGCTCATACATTTAGTAGACTTAAAGATCACCTTGAGGAGTTTGCTGATAGTTTAAAAGACTTTGATAATATAATTGTTATGGATATTTATCCGGCTAGAGAGACTAATATATTTAATATACACGAGGAGGACTTAATAAAAGAGTTAGAGAAATTAAATAAAAAAGCTATTCATATTTCGGATTATAATGAAATAGCTAGTTATATAAAAGGTCATGTTAAAGAAGGAGATATAGTTATTACTATTGGAGCGGGAAACGCAACTAAGATTGCTAGTTTATTGTTACAATAGTTATTATAAAACAAAAAAAATACTCGAAAGAGTATTTTTTATTTTACATATGGTAATAAAGCCATATATCTAGCTAATTTGATTTGATTAGCAATGTGTCTTTGATGTTTTGCACATGCTCCTGTCATACGACGAGGCATTATCTTTCCTTTTTCATTAATATATTTAGAAACTATCATAACATCTTTATAATCAACGCTTTTTCCAGCACACATTTGACAAATCTTTTTCTTTTTACGATAAAATTCAGCCATTGTAATCCTCCTTTTTAGAATGGTAAATCATCATCACTTAAAGCTACTTCGTCACCAAAATCTTTAAAAGGATCTTCGCTAATATCAGTTGTAGCTATATCTGCTGATGAGTTACCTGAATAATTATTTGATGAGTCATCATGAGAATTTTGGAAATTTGAGTTCCCTCCTTTAGGAGTTAAAAACTCTATACGATCCGCTTGAACTTCTGTAACATATCTTTTAGTTCCATCTTGTGCATCATAGCTACTGGTTCTAATACTACCTTCTACACCTATTTGATCACCCTTATGGCAAAATTTGGCTAAATTGTCAGCTTGATTACGCCATACACGACAATTAATAAAATCAGCTTCTCTATCACCATTTTGTGGGGTAAAAGGTCTATTTACAGCGATTGTAAAAGTAGCAACGCTTATACCACTAGATACTGTACGTAATTCAGGATCTCTGGTTAATCTTCCAACTAATTCTACTCTATTCATAAATCTTACTCCTCATCTAATTTAATAACTAAATGTCTTAAAACATTTTCATCTAAAGAAGCTTTACGATTTAATTCTGCTTCAACTTCTTTATCAGCTTCAATATGCATTAAGAAATAATAACCATTAGTCTCTTTTTTAATAGGATAAGCAAATTTCTTTTCGCCCAATTCCTTAAATTCAACTACCTTGGCTTTACCATCAGTAACTATCTTTTGCATATTCGCAGCAGTTTTACTAATTTCTTCTTTGTCAATTGTAGCTTTAACAATGAACATTACTTCATATTTATTCATTTCTACACCTCCTTATGGTCTTTTCGGCTTTATACACAATAAAGCAAGGAGTAAATTTCTTACTCGTTTTGTATTATAACATTCATAAGAACGTTTGTAAACTATAATAGTATTAATTTTACTTTTCTAAAAAAGACTGCTTTTGCAGTCTTCTTAGTTATAATTAAATAATCAATATGATATGAGTCTTGTTATTATTTAGTTACGTTAAATCTGAAGAAGCAGATATCACCATCTTGCATTAAATACTCTTTTCCTTCTAAACGCAGTTTGCCGGCTTCTTGTACAGCCTTTTCACTTCCTAAAGCTTTTAAATCATTATAAGACGTTACTTCTGCTTTTATAAAACCCTTTTGGAAGTCGGTGTGTATAATACCTGCACATTCTGGCGCTTTCATTCCGTCTTTGAAGGTCCAAGCTCTACATTCGTCTTCTCCCGACGTAAAGAAAGTTTTTAAACCTAGAAGGTCATAAGTTGCTTTGATTAACTTTTCTAATCCAGAAGAATCTATTCCTAGTTCGGACATAAATGACTTTTTATCTTCATCATCTAATCCAGATAATTCTTCTTCAAGTTTCGCACACATTATTATTACCTTTGATCCCTCTTTATTGGCGTATTCTTCAACTTGTTTGGTAAATGTATTATTACCACTGGCTATATCATCTTCATTAACGTTAGCTGCGTAAATAATCTTTTTTAAAGTAATAAAATTAAAAGGTGATAGTATTTCTAATTCGTCTTTATTCCATTCTATATTACGTAAAGCTTGTTCTTTGTTTAGTGAATCTTGACATTTTTTTAGCACCGCTAGTTCAGCAATAGTTTGTTTATCTTTTGTTGTTTGGGCCTTCTTTTCAATTTTGTTAATGCGGTTTTCTACAATTTCTAAGTCAGCTAAAATCAACTCTGTGTTTATTATTTCTATATCTCTAATTGGATCTATTTTTCCTTCTACATGAGTAATGTTTCCGTTTTCAAAACACCTGACAACTTCTACGATTGCATCCACTTCCCTAATATGTGATAAAAACTTATTCCCTAATCCTTCGCCTTTAGATGCTCCTTTTACTAAACCGGCAATATCCGTAAACTCAAAGGTGGTTGGTACTAGTTTTTTGGGCTTATACATTTCGTTTAGAAATACCAATCTTTCATCTGGTACTGTTACTACACCCACATTAGGTTCAATTGTAGCAAAAGGATAATTTGCTGCCAATATATTCATTTTTGTTATTGCATTAAATAGTGTTGATTTCCCAACATTTGGTAATCCTACTATACCTGCTTTTAAAGACATATTTATTCCTCATTTCCAAAAATTATTATATAAAAAAACAATTGAATATTCAATTGTTTATTATGCTGTTACGCTTCCGCCAAATCCTATAGGTAAGCCTATTAGGTACCAGCCAATTATTATTGCTAATAATATTACAGCTGTTGTCATACCATAAATAACTTGATATCTAATTGCGGTAAAGAGTGTAACTGGCTTTTCTTTTTGATTATATTTTTCTATATACGATAAGTAGATAACGAAGTAAGCAAGTAGTGGTGTCAATCCGATTGTTGCACACTCAGAAAATCTAGCAATAAGTTGGGCAAATTCTGGGCTTAAACCAGTGTTCATGAAAAGTGGCACAACTGTTGTTGACATAATAGACCATCTACTTACAGGGTTCGTCAAGAATAATGTGGATATCGCAGTAAATATAAACAAAACTATTATTAGTACTAATCCGCTAAGATTTCCTTTACCTATGATGTTTGCAAAAGTTGTTACTATTACCACACCAATATTGGTCTTTTTAAAGACGTTGATAAGTATTGAAGCTAATAGTATGAGTATAAGAGTTCTTCCTGTACCATCTAATGAATGAGTTAGATATTCGCAAAAATCATTATTATTTTTAATTGTTTTAGCGCCAATACCATAGAAGAATCCGAGTATTATAAAGAACATTGTAACTATGAATACAAAGCCGTTACTGAAGAACGAGTCGTAACTAAACAGTTTGTCTATATAATAAGTCTGGCTATAATCTAGTAATTTTCCGGAGAAAGGTAAACCAGGGATAATATTGTATATGAAGATTAATAGGTATATAGTTCCGCCAGCGATAGCAAATATTAAACCTCTGTATTCTCTTTTTCCTAATCTCACTTCTTTCTTTTCGTCTTTGAACTCATATTTTTCGACATTATTTACAGATACTCTTTCAGTAATAAACGTTATTATGAATGCACACACTAACATTGTAAAAGCCATTATGAATAAGAACGCCATATTCCCAAGGGTATAAGAGGCATCTATTGTTCTGGCATTTGCCAGTGTATAGGATAACATCTCACTATCAATAGATGTTAAGAACAAGCTGATTCCTGACCCACAAGTTAATCCGGCAAATACAGCAACTATTCCTAGTAAAGGATTTCTTCGGCCATATCCAAATAGTAGTGCTGCCAAAGGAATCATTATTACATATCCTATGTCTCCTGCTATACTAAACATGATACTTATTAATACTAACCAGAAAGTAATAGTATATTTTTTACAGAATTTTGTTAATATAGTAAAGGCTGTTCGTAAAAAACCGCTTTTTTCCATTATTCCTATACCTATTAATACTATGATTAGCATACTTAACGGAGTAAACGCTGTAAAGTTAGAAACAGTTGAACTAAAAATGTATTTGATTCCGCTTAAATTGAATAGCGACTCAACACTTTCGGAAACAACAGAGTATTCTCCAGTCTCAATATTAATTTTATTGTATGTGGCTTCAAATCCTATGAAATTAAGGAAACCACTTAAGATTATTGTTAAAAGTATTAAGATTAAGAAAGTCATTACCGGATTTAAGTTAATCTTTTTAAACCTCTTCATTTTGACCTCCAATTATTTTTTTTAACTTTTTTTCAAATTCTAGTCGATCCATCATTATTTCACGACCGCAATTAGAACATTTTAATTTTATATCTACTCCCACTCTAGTAATTATCCATTCATTGGTTCCACAAGCGTGGGGCTTTTTCATTATTACTTTATCGTTTAGAACGTATTTTGGTTTCATTATGCACCTCCAATTGTGGATAAGGTATTTTTATTTTGTTCTTATCTAATTCCTTTTTTATTATTCTTAATGCTTCTCTTTTAGTACGCCATTGAGAGTCTCTGTTACAATGGTATTGAATCAAATATTTAACGCAGGATTCATCTAAAGCATTTACACCTAGGAATAGAGAACTATCGTCCTTAACGCTTGGAATTTTGTTGATTTTAGGAAGAATACTTTTAGTTATTACACTCTCTACTCGATCAACGTCTTCCTCATAAGCTATACTAAATTCAATTTGAACATTTTGATTATTCTGGGAAATATTAACAATTTCATATATATTCCTATTTGATATCATTAATGTTTCTCCAGCATGATTTTTTATTTTAGTACTCTTTAAGCCAAATTCTATAACTTCACCAGTAAAATTATTATATCTTACTATATCCCCCACAACGAAATAATTTTCCATCATTATACTTATACCATTTATTATATCTTTCAAGGTATCTTGTAAAGCTAATCCCAGTATGGTAGCAGTAATTCCTAATCCTGCTACCATTGATGTAATATTAACCCCATATATGCTTAATAAAGATACAGCAATTATAATTATTATCAAGTACTTTAAAATGTTTTCGATTAAGCTGACAATGGTTTTGCGCTTTTTTCTTTCAAAATCATTTTTAGATTTTTCTATTCTACTTTCTAGAATTATACAGATAGTATGATATAAGAAATAGTTTACAGCTAGTATTATAATTGTTCCATATATTTCTTTTTTTGTAACAAATTCTAACAAGCCTTCAAATATTTTCTTTATCATTCACTATCGACTCCCATACCTAGTATTTCAATAATTCTTTCTAAGTCTTTTTCGGAATCGAATGGTATTTCAATTTTCTTGTTTTTTATTTTTATTTTTGATCCTATTTTTTCTCTCATTAATGATTCATATATACTAAATCTTGGATTAATAATAGGAGTTCTTCTTACTTTTTTTATAGTACCATTATCACTTGCTAGCTTTTCTATATCTCTAACGCTTAGTCCGTTTTCAATAATTAAATCTGCAAGATAATTAATTTTTTCTTCATCTGTTAGTTTACTCAAAACACGCGCATGCCCCATGCTTATTTTTCCTTCTGTTACGTATTTTTTGGTTTTATCTGGCAGTTTAAGTAAACCAAGTATGTTGGTAATATAGCTTCTACTTTTACCAAACTTTTTAGATGCTGATTCTTGAGTAAGATTATTCTTTTCGATTATCTTACTTAGCGCTTCTGCTTCTTCGATAGGATTAAGGTTTTCTCTTTGAATATTTTCAATAAGAGCTATCTCCATCATTTCATCATCATCAAAGTCTCTTATTATGGCAGGGATTGTTTCTTTTCCCGCCATCTTTGAAGCCCTTGTTCTTCTTTCGCCAGCAATTAATTCATACCCTTTGATGCTTTTTTTGACTATTACTGGTTGAATTACGCCATGTTCTTTGATACTATCGGCAAATTCTTGTAAAGATTCTTCATCGAATTCTTTACGGGGTTGATAAGGATTGCTTCTTATCTCTGTTAGGGGGATTTCGACAATGTCACTTTTTTCTTTGGCATCCTCTACAATTGTTTTTTCGAATTTATCGAAATCTATTCTTTCGTTAGAAAACAATTGTTCCAATCCTTTCCCTAGTGCTCTATTACTCATTTCTACTAATCACTTCCTTTGCTAAATTTTGATATGCTAAGGTTGCTCTACTAGTTGGATCATAATCACTAATTGGTTTCCCATGACTTGGGGCTTCAACTAATCTAACTAATCTTGGAATAATAGTATTAAAAACTTTATTTTTGAAATATTTTCTGACTTCTTCTATTACTTCTAACCCAATGTTTGTTCTTCCGTCTAACATAGTTAATAATACGCCCTCTATTCTTAATTCAGGATTCATGTTAGATTGAACCATAATAATTGTATTTAATAGTTGGCTAATTCCTTCTAAAGCGAAAAATTCGCATTGAACTGGTATGATAACTGAATTACTCGCAACCAGTCCATTCATTGTTGATAAACCAAGAGATGGCTGGCAGTCGATGATTATATAATCGTAAACATCTTGAACCTCCATTAAAGCATTTTTTAGCTGTTCGTTTTGTCTAAATTCAGGATTTTCCAACATTTTTTTGACAAATTCAACATCTATTCCAGCAAGATTAAGAGTCGATGGTATAATTGACAAATTTTTAAATTTAGTTTTTATTATGGCTTCTTTAGCTGTACATGTACCAGAAATTAAATCATAAACGTCATTCTTAAAGTCGCCATTATTATATCCTAATCCTATAGAAGCATTCCCTTGAGGGTCTAAGTCTATAAGGAGAGTTTTTTTACCTTCTTTTCCTAATGCTGCTGCTAAATTTATGCTTGTAGTAGTTTTACCTACGCCACCCTTTTGATTAACTAGTGAAATTATTTTTGCCATACAGTACCACCTTTTCATGTTATATATTCACTCACCTAATTTTAACATATAACAAAAGAAATTACCATGAAAAAGGAAGAATTATTATTCTCCCTTTTCTGAACTATCTTTCTCATTTTCTCCTGTTACATCTTTAGATATTGCGTCTTCTAGTTCTTCTCTATTCATCTTGGTATAGCCTTTGATTCCTCTTTCTTTAGCTTCTCTTTTCAAATCATCTACTCTGGCTTCTCTAACACTTCTATCTTCTTCGGTTTCAACTTCTTCTAGCGAATCTATTGATCCGGTTTCAACTATGTGTTCGATTTGTTCTTTTGTAATTGTTTCGTATTTCATTAAAGCATCAGCTATTAAAAGTACTAAGGTTTCATGTTTTTCAAGTATCTTCTTAGCGTTTTTATAACACTCTTCTAATATTTTTCTTACTTCATTATCTATTTCCAATGCCACTTGGTCTGAAAAATCTCTTGATTTAGCGTAATCTCTTCCTAAGAATACACCTTCTTGTTTTTCCTCGAGTTGAATAGGTCCTAGGTCGCTCATACCGTATTCTGTAACCATAGAACGAGCAATTTTTGTGGCACGTTTTAAGTCGTCTGATGCTCCAGTGGTAATTTGCCCCAAGAAATTTTCTTCTGAAGCACGTCCACCAAGTAATCCGGTTATTTGGGCAATTAATTCTTCTTTTGTCATAATTGCTATTTTTTCTTCTTTTGGAAGCATCATTGTATAGCCACCTGCCATACCACGAGGTATAATTGTAATCTTATGAACTTCTTGTGCATCTTGAAGTTTCAATCCGATTACAGCATGACCTGATTCATGGATAGCAACAAGTCTTTTTTCGTTTTCTGTTATTCTTCTAGATGTCTTAGCTGGTCCAAGAATAACTCTATCAGTTGCCTCATCTATTTCAGCCATTGTTATTTTTTCTTTATCTCTTCTAACAGCAAGTAGTGCAGCTTCGTTAAGAAGGTTTTCTAAGTCAGCACCACTAAAGCCAGGTGTTCTTTCAGATACGTTTTTAAGGTTTACTTCATCTGAGAATTTCTTGTTTTTGGCATGAACTTCTAATATTTCTTTTCTTTCTCTTGAATCTGGTAAACTTACTGTTACTTGTCTATCGAAACGTCCTGGTCTTAATAGAGCAGGGTCTAAAACGTCTGGACGGTTAGTAGCAGCGATAACAATTATTCCTTCGTTAGCACCAAAGCCATCCATTTCTGTTAATAATTGATTAAGCGTTTGCTCTCTTTCATCATGGCCCCCACCTAAGCCTGTTCCTCTTTGACGTCCTACAGCATCTATTTCGTCTATGAATATTAAGCAAGGAGCACTTTGTTTAGCCTGTTTGAACATGTCTCTTACACGAGACGCTCCTACTCCGACAAACAATTCTACGAAATCAGAACCACTTATATAATAGAATGGTACGTTAGCTTCTCCTGCTACCGCTTTAGCTAGCAATGTTTTTCCGGTTCCTGGAGGACCAACCAATAATACACCTTTTGGTATTCTTGCTCCTAACTTTTGGAACTTTTTAGGATTTTTCAAGAAGTCAATTAATTCTTTTACTTCTTGTTTTTCTTCTTTTAATCCTGCTACGTCTTCAAATTTAGTATTTCCACCATCTTCGCTTAATTTAGCTTTACTACGTCCAAAATCCATTGATTTATTATTACCTGAAGCCAACTTATTGAACATTATATAAGCTGCTACTATAAGAACTAGTAGAGGAACTACGTTAACAAATACATATAAGAAATCATTTGAACCGGGATCCTTATTTGTTTCGTATTCTTTGATGTTGTTTTCTTCAACATATTCAGTTATCTTGGTTACCTCTTCTGTGATAACCTTCGACTTGAACGATTCGTTTTTTCCATATCCTTTTAATTTTCCTTCAACATAATATACACTTTCACTACTTTTCGGAGTGATTGTAATTTCTGTTACTTTGTTTTTGCTAATCTCTTTTAAAAGCTCTCCTGTTGTAAGTTCATTAACTTTTGTATTAGCTAAATTCATAATAAACATTGTAGCAATTAATACTACTGCTAATATTATATATGGTAACATGGCCATATAGGCATTTTGCTTTTTCTTCATTATTTCTCTTCCTTTCAAATGTATAAAAATTTAGTTATACCATAGTATTATATCATATTCTTCGTCTTTTGATTTATCAAATTTAGATTTTTTTAGCCCTGGTAGCCAAACTATAGTTCCTTTACTATCAACTACTATTGGTTCATTATCTCTTTTATCGATTTCTATTTTGCAATCAATATATATGTCTTTTACTTTTTTTGACCCCTTACTATTTTTAATTGTCATTTTATCTCCAGGTTTTCTATTTCTGACATATAATGGCAAAACAAGCTCAGAGCTTTTTAATCTTGTATAGAAGTTACTGCTTTCCTCTGTTTTACTAAGAATACTTATAGTACGATTATTAGGCAACAAGGTGTTGACTTTAAGTTCCATACAATAGTCTTCTTTTGTACTACTTTCTTTAGTAATAGTTAATTTGTTATATCTTTTTTTAACTATTAAGTTATTAGGTAGATTTAGTTGCGAGTTCGGCGCTTTATTATTTATTAGGCCTTTTATCATTTCTGTATGTTTATCACTAACTAAATACAAATTATCAGGATAGTTAATATCCAATATCTTTTTAATTATGCTTTCTATGATAAATTCATCTAATTTAGATATATCTTTTAGATCTAAATAGTTGTCTTTATATCTCTTTTGAAATTCTTCATTAACTATTCTATTTACGTAATTATAATATTTTTCTAGCTCTTGGCTAAATTTCAAATATTTTAAATGTACTTGAGGGTTTTCTTGCTTTAAAAAGGGCAGAACATTATGACGGTATCTATTTCTTGTATATTTTTCTGATTTGTTTGTTTGATCTTCGGCCGAAGGAATACTATTATCTTCATTATATTTTTCAATATCTTTTTTGGTTGTAAATATAATCGGTTTAATAATAATATATCCATCTTTAGGAGTTTCTAAATCAAAGACAGCATATCCTTTCAAATCAGAACCTCGTGTTATACGCATTAGTATTGTTTCTATCAAGTCATCGCCATGATGAGCAGTAAATAGATATTTCGCATTATGTTTTTTTATCATGTTTTCAAAATATATATAGCGCTTTTCTCTTAACTCTGCTTCTGTATAGTTTTTATATTTTGATTTTTTGGAAAACTTAGTAGTTTCTAACAATACTTTTTTTTCTTGGCAGTAATCTTTAATAAATTGTGCTTCCTGTTCACTTTCTTCTCTTATATTATGATTAATATGGGCAGCTACTATTTTTATTTTTTTATTGATCTTTATTAGGATATCTAGAAGGCACATTGAATCAGGTCCTCCTGACAATCCAAGTACAATTGTGTCTCCATCTGTTAAAAGTTTTTCTAGATAATTAATTGTATCTAACATTGTTTTCCCCTCTTTAGAGCGTATTTTATCTTATAATCTTAACAATTACAACCTTTATTTAATCTTAAGTATTGATTCTATTAATTGTTTAATATCGCCATCTAAAACTTTGGCCGCTTCAGACGTTTCATAATTGCTGCGATAATCTTTAACTAGTTTATATGGTTCTAGAACATAGCTCCTTATTTGGCTACCAAAATCTATATTATTAGTAATTCCTTTTAGGGCGGCTATTTCTTTTTCTTTCTTTTCTTGTTCTAAAGCAAATAGTTTACTCTTTAAGACTTTCATTGCTTGTTCTTTATTTTGTAGTTGGCTTCTTTCGTTTTGACAAGTAACAACTATTTTTGATGGGTAATGAGTTATTCTAACTGCAGAAGGTGTTGTATTAACCCCTTGTCCTCCGTGTCCACTAGCACAGTATACATCTATTCTGATATCTTCGTCTTTTATTTCAATATTTATTTCTTGATCTATTTCGGGGACAACCGATACTGAGGCGAATGATGTATGTCTTCTTTTGTTTGAATCGAACGGAGATATTCTTACTAATCTATGAACACCCCTCTCACATTTTAAGTATCCATATGCAAGTTCTCCCTTAATATGAATGGTAACCGACTTTAAACCTGCTTCTTCTCCATCCTGATATTCTAACACTTCATGTTTAAGCTCCATTTTATCGCAAAATCTTTCATACATTCTCAATAACATTGAGGCCCAGTCGCAACTTTCTGTTCCGCCGGCTCCTGGATGTATCTCTAAATAGCAGTCATAATTGTCATATTCTCCACTTAACAGAGTATTGATTTCCAAATCTTTTAGTTGGATGTCGATATTATTAATATCTTTTTCGAGATCATTATATATTTCTTCGGATTGTTCTAATTTCAGTAATTCTATCATTTCTTTGTTATCAGTGATATTCTTACTAATTCTATTGTAGAGGCTTAGCTCCTTTTTTAGAGAACTTAGTTCTTTATTAATCTTGCTAGATTTATCAGCATCATTCCAAAAATCGGGATTTTGCATTATGTTTTCTAATTCTCTAATTCTTTTTTCTTTGCCAGAAACGTCAAAGAGACCTCCCTATATCGTTTATTTTTTCTTCTTGTTTTTGCAATTGTATAACCAGTTCTTTTATATCCATTGTTTTCACCCAAGGGTAATATATCAAAAAAAAGAAGAGAACTCAAATGTTTTCTTCTTATATATATCAAGATATTTATTAATAGTTAATTACATGTATAAAAGGTTTTAAGCACCTTAGGGCTTTAATTACTAATAATAAATATAGTATTCATTCTATCAAGTCTTACAAATTATTTATTCTATCCTATCTCTCCTTTCGTGTTTTTATTGTAAATCTTTAATGTGAAATTTTAGTGATGAAATTAAGAAATTTTTATATGATGTTGATATTGAAATAATATTTGGGGTATAATTGTAATAATAGTAAGGTGGTGGTTTATGTACTTGCCTAATATAAATAAAAAAGGAAATATTTCTTTACTAGGTAGTAAGTCATTACTTTTAATTATACTATTTGCTATTCTTATACTTGGTATTGGTTATGCTCAAGTATCTAATGTTAGTTTACATATTAATGGTACTGCTACTGCCGAAATGGAAGAAGATATATTAATAACTAATATTGTATTTGATAGTAGTAATAATGCTAATCAAAATGATTGTATAATTAGAGAACCTTACTTAACTTTAATGAATAGTACGATTACTTTGGGAGATACTTTATCATCTACTATTACATATAAAGTCACTATTAAGAATAATACTTCTTTGCCAGCGATATATGATGATGAGGTTTATTCTCCAGGTGCTGGATATGATAATACAGATATAGAATTTGTGGTAAGCGGTATACAAAATGGGGATGTTTTAGATCCTCAAGAGGATGTTGAGATTACGATTACTTTCAAATATATTGATTCTTTAACCACTATTAATAATAGAGTATTAAATTCTTATATTAATTTTAAGTTCTATGATTCTGCTTATGTGGCTCGAATAGGCAATACGTATTATGAAACCATTCAGGAAGCTATTGCAGACGTTCCTAAGGATAATACTGAAACGACAATACTATTATTAAAAGATGCTACAGAAGCTGTTGAGGTGGCTGCTCTTCAGAATATAGTGTTTGATTTAGGCGAGAAGGTTTGGCACAACGATGAAAATACTAATGTAATAATAAACCATGGAAGTATCAAACTTATAAACGGCGAAATTAACTCTAATTCTGTTGGTAATGGAGCGATAAATAATGAATCTGGGGCAATGATCGATATCGACGGGGCAAGGATTGTGGTTACTGGAGGAAAGCAAGCACTCTATAATAATGGAGGAACGGCGATTATAAGGAACGGTTCTTATTTGAGCAATACCAGTTCCGATAGATCTGCTGTTCAAAATCTTGCTGGAGGAACTCTTACTATAACCGGAGCCACTATTATAGCGTCAAGACAAAATGGGGTAACAAATGCTGGAACATTAACTATTGGAATAAAAGATGGTGCTCCTGATAATGAGGCAATATCAATTCGGGGGAATACTTATGGAATTAACAGTACAACTGATTTTAATTTTTATGATGGTGTTTTAAAGGGTAAAACCGCTGCGGTTAATAATGTTAATAAGATAGTAGATAAAGAAGATGATTATGTTTTCTTTAATTCTACAGAAAATATAAACGGCACTGTCTATAAAACTTTATTCTTAGCTATTATAGATACAGTTACATTCGATCCAAACGGAGGGGTTGTTAACGAAACAACAAGAGATGTTCCAAATGGTTATCAAGTTGGTACACTTCCGCTTCCTACATATTCAGGCCATTATTTCGACGGATGGTATACTGAGGCTAGTGGCGGAACAAAAATAGATGACAGTACCATTGTTAATGGTGATATTATATTCTATGCTCATTGGACACAGGTAATGGTAGCTCAAATTAATGGTGTTCCTTATAACACTCTACAAGAAGCAATTAATAACGTTCCTAATAATACCGAAACCACTATTACGATAGTTAGAGATATCACAGAAAATGTCAATATTATTTCTTCTAAAAAAGTAGAATTGGATATAGGCAGTTATACAATTAGTAACTTTGGTAATAACGCTGTAATAACTAATTATGGGACAGTTAAAATTAAAAATGGTAATATTACTACAAATGCCGATACAGCTTTAATTAACAATTATAATGGTGGTAGAGTAATAATTACCGGAGGTAATCTTACATCTACTGGTACAAGACAAGTAATATATAATAGAGCTGGTGGAATTGTGGATATTTCTGGCAGTGCTTATTTAAGTTCAACTACAACAGGATCCCCTAGTGGAAATGAGTCATCATTAGCAAGGGCTACAGTTCAAAACTTACGAAATGGAACTATGAATATAACAGGTGGAACAATAATAGGAGTTGCTCAGCAGGCCATTTCTAACGAAGGAACATTAAATATCGGTTCTAATGATGGAACTATAGATACTCTTTCTCCAAATATAAGAGGAGAGACATATGGAATAGTAAGTGTCGGCACTTTAAACTATTACGATGGTATAACAATGGGTATTACTGGTGCTATAGATGGTACTGTAACAGGTATAGAAAACGGATCTCATTTTATTGACGGAACCGAGTTGGTTGATAGCAAAACGTATCTATCAAAGTATCTAGAAAGTGATTAAAAAAAATCCAATTTGTTTTGGATTTTTTTCTTTTTTGACTATATATAGAGTATATGACAAAAGCAAGTAATAATTATACGTATTACTTGCTTTTGTTATTTGAAGTAGCCACATCATATTTAACTGCTTTTTTATCTATCTCACTTTTGATATCTTTTGTTTTAATTGCTGTAATAATTACAACTATTAAACTAACTATAACATATAGATAGAAAGTAATTCCCCTACTCGGCAACATTGATCCGCTTATTAGCTTTTTGCCAAATACAGGTTTAAAGATTTTTAAAAATATTGTTTCGCTGATGCCGATAGCTCCCGGTAAAGGCAGTGATGATACTGTCGTATATAATACGGCTTGCATCATAAATATCTGAATATAGTTATAACCGCTTAAGCCGAATGATTTATAAACAAAGAATGGAACTGAATAATAGAATATTATTTGGATAAACACTCTGGTAATAGCTTTAATAAATTCTAATCTATTATTCTTTATAAAGATAGCACTTTCATTATACTTTTCTAGTCCATTATAAATATCTTTTTTCTTTTCTTCTAATTTTTTCACTTTTAGTTTTTCCATTAATTTTAGAAAGATGTTAATTATTTTTTTTGAAGTCTCTTTAGAAAAAATGCATACCAACATGATGAATAAAGCCAAACCATTTATAGTTAGTCCTAGCAAGAATAACCAAAATAATCCGCCAGTAAAAATACTATGATTAATAATAGCGCAGATAATACCTAGTAATATGGTTGATATTTGGAATCCACATAACTGTATTAGCATAATTAGGGTAGAATTGGGACCAGAATGATTATCTTTATTCATATAATAGATTTCTATCGGTTGTCCTCCAGTAGCAGCAGGAGTTATAGCGCTAAAGAAGAAACCAATAAATGTATATTTTAAGGAGCTAAATAATGATGCTTTATCTCCAAATACTTTAAGCAAGCATTTAATGTTAAATGCTTCCATGACATAGTACATAAACATTACTAGTGCTCCTAATATAAGATAAATCTTATTAGTAGATTTAATCAGTTTATATAATTCCCCCATATCTTGATCTTTGAATATTAGCCAATAAGTTAATGCTATTAAGCCAAGAAATAGAATAATATTCCTAATCATTTTTATGTTTATTTTTTTTCTAAGATTTGTTATTTTCTTTACCATTTTTATCCCTCTTTTATATATTTATAGGTGTAACAATAATTTGTTTTCTTGTCAAAAGAAGAGAAAAAAAAAAAGAATAATGCAATCATTATCCTTTTTCTTAGTATTAGATAGTAATTAGCTAATTATTTCTTTTATTTTAGCAATTAGTTCTTCTTGTTGGTCAACTTGGTAATAGCCTTCAACTTTTCCTAAATATTCTTTATTCTTAAACAATAACAAAGAAGGCAGAATGGTAATATCATATTTTTCTTTTATTTCATCTGTGGCTTCTGTCTTGAAGAACTGGGTATCTTTTGGCATTGTAGCTGTTATTTCTTTTATAGGAATAGATTTTATTAGGCATTGTATGGTTTCTTCTTCATAACATTCAACTATCGTTATTCCTTCGTTAACTTTTGTTTCTATTTCATCAGCATTAATCATGAAAAACTCTGACAACGGCTCTGCACCATATCGATCTACAAATAAGTCTTTTATTGTTCTGGGATCTTTTTCTATTTCCTCATTAATTCTTTCATATTCTTCGTCAGTATAAGCTACTCTAAGGGCCCCAATTGGGCAACTATTTTCACACGCACCACAGCTAACACATTTTTTATTATCTATTACTATTGTTTCTTTTTCTTCGTCCCATGATAATGCTCCTGTAGGACATGCGGCAATACCCCCACATTCTTTTGCATTATCACATATTTTATAGTTTCTTAAAACAGCCATATATTAACCTCTTTTATAAACCGTGTATCTAAACACGTCATCAAAACATAAATTCGTTAAGAATTTTCTAGATTCAAGAATATCCTCTATCTTCTTTAGCATTTCTTGTTTTTCTTCTTCTGTTTCTGGTACATGTACTTCGGCCCACCAAGCTAACATGTCTTCTTTAAATTCTTCTCGAGAATTGTATGATATTTTATCAACAGCTCTATCACATAGTATTAGTTTATAACCATTTTCTTTTAATACCTGATCGATTAGTTCATTTGATTTTTGAGTTCTAATCCCGTGTTCTTCAATTGGATTAAAGACTTTATATAACTCCGCAGATAGATTGTCTGGGTCTATTTCAGCAAATACTATAGTATCACTTAATCTGGACATTTCGTTAAGTATTCTTCTTTTCAAATCTAGGTCCATTTTGAATTCTTCTTTACCACTTAAATCAAATTCGTGAAAGCTAGTACATAGTATTACGTCAAAATATTTATCCGGATAATCTACTTTTAAAGCATCCATCACTTTTAGTTCGACATTATCTAAATCTTTTAGATTCTCTTTGGCAATTTCGTAAAACTCTTGAGATACATCAACACCTACTATATGTTTACAATATCTAGCAAAGTATCTTGTATACTTTCCGTCGTAATATCCTTCATCTAATCCTTTTTCACAACTTAAGTATGGTTTTAAGTCTTCCCACATTTCTTCAAAAGTTTTCATTTGTTCACACTCCTTAGCATATTTATGCCTTTTTCTAATTGAAGTAATTATAGCACTTTTTCCATTATCATGGAAGGTGCTCCGTCTGAAGGGTTCTCGCAAGTATGAGAAGTTATTCTATAACCTCTTCTTTTATACATATCTATCGCTTTTGTATTTTGTTTTTTTACCCATAGGCAAATAGTTGTATAGCCTCTTTTTATAAGTTCTTTTTCTGCATAGCTGAAAGCTGTGCTACCTATACCTTGATTATGATATTCCTTTTTGATATGAAGGGTTCTTATTTCTCCGACACCAGACATATCATCTTTATATTGTTCGTCATAATGACCCGGCTCTAATATGCCGATGTTTTTCCCATCTTTAGATATCATATATAAATCATAGTCCGGATTAGCTATGTATTCTCCAAAGCCTTTAATTAGTTTATCTATATTAAACTCATCGTCTATGTGTTCATAGGTTATATATTCACCATAGGTATCCTTCCATGATTGATTTAATATTGTCATCTAAACAGATTACTACTTTGGTTTTCTATATTGCTCATATTATTTAATATCCTTTCTCATCATTTTTATTATACCTATTAGTCTTTTTATAAACTCATCTATTTCTTCTTTTGTAGTATATGTACCTAAACTTATTCTGATGGGACTATATTCTTCTAAATTAGCTTTACAAGCAGTTAAGACATGGGATGGTAAAGCTATTTCAGCGTTACAGGCAGAACCTGTTGATACATAGATATTAAAGGATTCTAGTACTAGCATTAAGGCATCGGCTTTTACTCCTTTAAAAGCTATACTAGAAGTATTAGGTATTCTATTTTGTTTATCACCATATATGTGAATGTCTTCTATATTTTTCTTTACTTCTTCTTCCAAATAATCTCTTAGTTTTTCTATTCCTTTTTCTTTTTGATAATTGTCATTTAGAATTTCTTCGGCAGCTTTTCCAAGCCCTATGATGTAAGGAACATTTTCGGTTCCTCCTCTTCTGTTTTTTTCTTGGTGACCAAAGATTAAAGGTGTATAGTTATTACTGTCTTTAATATATAATACTCCTATTCCTTTGGGGGCATTTATCTTATGTCCCGAAAAAGATAAAAAATCGACATCTAGTTCATTAATATCTATCTTTATTTTACCTACAGCTTGAACGGCATCGCAATGAAATAGTATGTTATTATTATGGGCTATTTTAGCTATATCTTTAATTGGGTATATATTACCAATCTCATTATTAGCCATCATGACTGATATTAAGCAAGTATCTTTTGTAATGGCTTTTTCTAGCTCTTTAAGGTCTAATCTTCCGTGTTTATCTACATTTAAGTATGTAATATTATAGCCGTCAGATTCTAGATATTTCATACATTCTAATATGGATGCATGTTCTACCTTAGTGGTAATTATATGCTTTTTATTTGGATATTGCCTTATGGAACTCATTATAGCGGAAATATTACTTTCACTACCGCAGCTAGTAAAGATTATGTTATTCTTGTCAGCATGTATTAATCTAGCTATGTTTTCTCTTGCTATATTTAATTCTTTTTTTATTTTTGTTCCTAATGAGTAAATGCTGCTTGGATTACCATATTCATCTTTTAGATATGGCAGCATTTTATTTAATACACCCTCAGATACTTTTGTAGTTGCATTATTATCCAAATATATTATTTGATTCATATATATTTCTCCTCTTAGCATATTTTTTTCTTATTATTATGCTCTTTTATTAAATCTTCATAATTTCTTTCTGTTGATATTATTTTATAATCATGGGTTTGTCTAAATACTTTTCTTTCTTCACTCGGCATATTAAGTATTTGATCAGCTATATCTATATGCAGTATCCCGTCTAGATGATCCATTTCATGGGATAAAACAGTTGATTCAAACCCTTTAAATGTATCCTTGTGTATTTTTCCATTAGGATCTAGATATTCAATACATATTTTATAAGGCCTTTTTACTAATCCCATATTATCTAAACAACTAGCACAGTTTTCCCAATATTCTGTTAATCCTTCGCTCTTTTTAATAACAGGATTAATAAGTATTCTGGCCTCATTATGATTTTTCTCCTCGGTGGTAGCACTATTTCTTAGAAGTTTATTTACGATTTCCAGACTAGTATTTTTTAAATATATAATTCTTTTGGGTATTCCTATTTGAACTGAAGCCATAGCTAATACGTCATTTTCTTGACAGTATTTTTCTAAAGCCAAAAGATTTTGGTCTAAATCATCGTCTTTGATATTTACTGGTTTAGAAATCTGTCTTAGGTATGCTTCATTATCTGCGATGGTTATTAACTCTGTTTTTTTCATATTGTTCTAGCTCCTCTTTATTTATTATATAAATCCATCCTGGCTGCCAGTTTCCTGTCTTACGCCAATCATTTGACAAGGCTTCTTCCCAGGTAATATTCTTAGTTATGACCTCAAGTGCTAATTGAGGTGCTTTATGAGCTACTAAAGCTATGGTCTTCCCATCATGGTTTTCTAGCAAATATTGGCAAAAGTCATATATCCTTTTTTCGACGTCTTTAAGCGATTCTCCATTAGGATATGGAAATTCAATATGATTTTCATCTCTAACTAATGATGAGTCCGCTCCATTTAAATCCCCGTAATTACATTCTCTAATTCTACTATCATTGATTATTTCTTTAATGCACTTAAAGGTATTGTTTGCTGAATCAATAGCCCTTTGTAAGTCAGAAGAAATAACAAATTCTATCTCATCTAGGTTGCTAATTTTATTGCGCAAATCGACACTTTGTTGCTTACCCAATTTACTTAATACGCCCGGATTCCATCCTGTCGATTTATGACTTTGGTTATCGGTTGTTGTTCCATGAACAAAGTAAACTATTTTTACAGACATAATTTCCCTCCTATATGATTAATGGTTGCTATCTTTTACTGTTGTTTTCAACCAACTCTGTTTCGCATAGCTTTCTGTAATACTTATTATTCTTTATTAATGCTTTATGAGTTCCAGAGGATGATATCCTTCCTTTCTCTAATATAAATATTTTATCACAATTGACTATGGTGGATAACCTATGGGCGATTATTATAATAGTATACTTGCCTTTAAGGTTGTCTATAGCTTTTTGTATTTTTGATTGTGTATCATTATCTAAAGCGCTTGTAGCCTCATCAAATAGTATTATTTTTGTGTTTTGAACTAGTGCTCTAGCAATTGCCAAACGTTGACGTTGTCCACCGGATAAGTTTACACCACCTTCGCCAATGATGGTATCTAGTTTGTCTGGCAGTCTATTTATATAATCGTCTAAACAGGCCAGTTTACATGCTTTTTCAATTTCTTCTTCTGTGACATCGTCTTTAACAAGTTTTAAGTTATCTCTAATAGACATGTTGAATATATAGGGACTTTGGCTAATTATTGTTATATTTCCTCTTATCGATTTTTCACTTAAATCATTTATATTCTTTCCATCTATTAGTATACTACCTGATTTAATATCATATAATTTATTAAGAAGATTGAATATGGTTGTTTTTCCAGCACCACTTTTACCAACAATACCATAAGTTTGTCCACTATTAATTTTTAGACTCAAATTATTTAAAACAAGTTCTTCATTGTACCCAAACTTAACATTCTTAAACTCAAAATTTCCCTCTATATTTGTTATTTCCTCTTTACCAAATGTTTCTTTTTTAAAATCTTTACTATTTATAATCGAAAATATTCTCTCACAAGAAATGTTGAAATTTTTACATTCCTCTAGAAGTTCTGATACTATATCCATAAAATTAGTTAATACTGTTTTTTTGTAGTTATATATTGCGATTGCTACGGCTACTGTTAAGATATTATTCTTTATTAATAGTATTAATAATATGACTGTAATTAGTTCTAGTATTAGCTCAATATCTCCAATAATAAAATTGTAATTCATATCAATATTTCTCATTTCAAAAGTTTTTTCATTTTGAAGCATTATTTTTTCGTCCAAGTTTTTCATGAAACTTTCTTTAGCATAAAGCATTTTTATATCTCTAGCTCCTCTTACCAGTTCGCCGGTAAGACCTGCAACTCGATCATTTTCTTTTCTTAATTCTTTGTCTTTTTCACCAACTTTTTCATGTTTTATATAATTAAGTATGGTTAAAATTGAAGAAGCAACAACGTAGAATAGAAACATATGATAATCAATTATTAATACAGCAATAAAAGAACCAACACAAGATAAAAACTTTATTGTAATTACCATACCATTGGTAAATATACGTGACATTTTTTCGGTATCATTTGTAAGTCTTTGTATAAATGTTCCGCTAGAGGTTGAATCTAAAGACTCTTGATTCAGGTCTAATATTTCTCTTCCTAATGACATTTGGATATTTCTGACAGTTCCTCTTCTAAATATTTGATTATTCTTTCTTATTAATACTATTTTAACTCTTTCAAATAGACCTACTACTAAAATGACCACCGACATATATATGGCTTGTTTAAACATAGAATTAGTGAATGAAATGATAAACTTAGCAGATAGTAATGGTATGACGATATTAGTAAATATACCATATATACTATAGAGCGTAATTTTAATTAAAGATTTTTTATAATCTTTTCCATAGTTATTGTATACATTTTTTAAATTAGTTATTGTTTCTTTCATACTCTTCCCTTTCATCTTTATATTTCTATATCTGCTATTGTTCCATTTCTAGCTTGTTCGATGCATCTATTAGCATCAAATGATGCTAATAGATATCCTAATGAAGTTTTATAATAGTTATCTTTTTCAAAGTAACCCGTTTGAGGGATTACAGGACAATAATTTATTTTATCTGACAAGTGTTTCATAGCAGTTCCTATAGCTCTACGCATATGATATCCAGTAGTAATTATTATTACGCTATCACCTGCGCTTAAATCCGAAAATGTTTTTTTAGCAAAATTCATATTCTCTATGGTATTGTTTGATTCCTCATCTAGTATTATATCTTCGTCTGGTATTTCTATTTTTAGTTCTTTTCTCGCAAAATCATGGAGTATTAATTTCATTCTATATCCTTCAGAATACTCGTCAGCAAATATTTCAGAAATACTTGGATTATTAAGAATTATTTTGAGTGGCGTCTGATTTTTTCCTATAGAAGATATACCATTTTTCCCTCCAGTTATTAGTATCTTTTTTATTCTGCCTTCTTTATATATTTTAGCAGCTTCTTTGGCTCTAGCTATAGCTTCTGTTTTTCTACTTATCCCAAGTAAAATTCCGTATTTACAAGATGCTTTTGTATCTTTTATGCCCTTGAATAAAATTTCTTCTATATCTTTTTTAGATATTGTATTAGTATATATTTTTTTATTACTATCCCATATAGGGATTATATTATATTCGCTTAATTTCATCTTTTTCTCCTTTGTATTATTATATTATATATACTATATAGTATTATTTCTGTTATTACAAAGAACGTTATTAATCTTAATGATACTATTGGCGTTGGGATGTCTCCAAGTTTGTACCAACTTAATGCTTCGAAAAATACAAATGTTATAACTAGGGATATTATAGAACTTAATATAATGGTTTTGTATCTATTTAATATTTGGTGTTTACCTGTAATAATAAAATACATAGTAGTCATTCCTATTAGGTATAATATCATATCATCAATATCAAATACTCCTGTACGACTTATTAATTGAATTGTTTCTATCAATAACATAATAATTATATCTATAACCAAACAATTTTTTATACTTTGTAAGGAGAAGATTTTAATTAATAAAAACTGAATAGGCATTACGATTATTATGTTCCCTAGTATATTAATAATTATGTCATAAGAATTGGGTTGGGACCAATAGCCGATAATAGTTTTAAAGGGAATTAAATTATAGGAATATTTAATCATTGATCTAGAATAAATGGTCATATTGAATATCATTATCATATATATAATAAAAATCATAATATAAGATATTTTATTCATTCTTTCTCTATCAGAAATGGTGTCATAATAAAAGTTAGATATATATCTGTTAATAATGAATATGGAACTCATAAAGAATAAGTTAATTATTAATTCTCCAAGATATGATATATGAACGGCTTTGTCAGGGTTATAATCGTTTTTTAAATACCATAAATATAATAGTAATAGAATTCCGTATAAAGCTGTAGCAATTGGGATTACGTATTTGTTCTTTTTTTTCTTGGCATTATCTATATATTCAACTATTTCCAATATATTTCTATCTTCCTTTTTATCTTCTTTACCTTTAAGTATTTCAGAAACAGAGACTTCTAAAACTTCTGATAATGGAACTAATAAAGAGATGTCCGGCGTTCCTCTTCCTGTTTCCCATCTTGAAATTGCTTTTTCTGTAACATGTATTTTTTGAGCGAGTTCTTCCTGTGTTAAACCCTTTTCTTTTCTTTTGGTTTTTATAAGATTTGAAATTTTGTTAAGATCCATATATTTCACCAACTATTCTTTTTGGTTCATTGATTGTATTAATTATACCATCAATAATTATAAATTCATAAAGATTACTAATAATAGTATATATGCAAATAATAAGGTTTGGTACAAACAGCTTGGCGGCGAGCCCAATAAGCGACATTGTGTTTATTATGTTCTGTAAATGTTGTGTACGATATTTCATCATTCATCCCTCTTTCTGTTTATATACTATCGTAAGTTAGAAAAGATGTCTTCCTATGAATCGTAGGATTTAAAAAAGTGGGATATTCCCACTTGAATTTTTATATTAATGGCGTTATCTGTTCATATATTACTATTCTTATAGCTATTATAACACAAATGCTTCTTTTTGGGCTTCGGATGGTGAAATTATATCTTCTTTTATACTTTTCAAAAAAGCCTGAACTTCTGAAAGTTCTTCAACCACCATACTTTCAAGAGCAAAGGAAGAATATGTTTCATCATTCAGCAAATTATACGTTCCCAAAATCTGCCCCAATAATACCATGAGATTCTTCATTTTAGCCGATCTTGCATTAATTGTCCAGTTAAAGGCAATCTGATCAGGATCAAAGTCTATTATTTTTACCGAATTATCATAAATTATTATGTTACCACTATTAAAGTCGTAATAATATATTCCGTTTCTATATAATTCTTCAAGACTTTTTAGATAATCTTCTAATAATAAGAAAAGATTTTCTATACTATCATCGCTATGGTGATAATACTTTTTTATTGCCTCTATATTTTTTTCATTAATGATACTGCTCAGTGTCTTTCCGTCTCCATAATACCTAATTATCAATCCGGTGAAGCTCCAACATTTTCTATAATATCCAATAGGTAGTTCTGTTAAACGAACTTTTTCTTGTGCTTCTAATAGGAATGTTAGCATTTGCATATACTTGATTTTTGATTCTAGAGTTAATTCAGGTGGGTTTTTTATAATATAGTAACCGCCAGTATCAAAACTATAAAATTTGCTCTTTTCTCTTCCGAAATTAGCTCTTTTATCAACTTCATCTAACCTATGTGTTAAAACAGCCAAATCATCTGTATATAATCTTCCTTTTCTATCTTCTTTTAATTCGTACGGAACCATCTGGGTCAGCCCCCCTTTTCTTCAGCTGATATTATAGCATATTCAACCATTCCTAACAAAAACACCTATTTTTATGAAACACATCCTCTATATTGAGTTCGGAAGAATAATAGCAGTATTTTTAGTGTTTATATAGATGTTTATTCTTATCATCTTCAACTAGACGACAATTATGATTTTTCAAATGGCTATGATATTCTTCTCTTGATTTCTCTTTTCTTTCACTGTATGAAATATGTATAATATTATTTATGTTTACTATCTCATAGTGTTTTCCTATACTATAATGAAAACTATCCATTCCCCCTTTTGAAAAAGAGTATATTTCATAATTATTATCACAATAGTAATGAGAACTTTCGTATATATCGCTTTTGTTGATGTCTTCTACTCCTGGGCCAAATATTAATAAATAAGCAAAACATAACGGAATAAAGAATGTAATGAAGATTATAACAATGATGGTGCTTATAATTTTAATAAGTGTGCTTTCTATAAATCCCGTTATCATTAGAGTAATCATATTGGACATGCTAAATAAAAACTGCAAACTATTTTTGGCTACTAACATACCAAGAAAAAAGTATACTACTATTATTAGGCTTTTATATTTTATTGATTTTCTATTTTTAACAAGCATTACTATATTAAAGGCGATTAATAGACACATTAATATTCGGCATAATAATCCCTCTATTATTAAATTTCTGAATACAAGATTATAAAAAATGAATAGCGTTTGTGTTATTAGAGCATAGTATTTAATTATATTATTTTTCATTATTTTCCTTCTTTCCAGAAAAATAATAGTAGAAATTAAGAAGGATGTCATCCTATGAATCGTAGGATAAGCCAAATAAAAAGCGAGAAACAGCATGTTTCCCTCTTTTATTTGCTTGTTATGTTATATTCTTTTTTGATAATCTTCATATATTTTTATTTTCTTGTTAACCATATTTATGCGCCTTCTAATGGTTATTAAAGCTGTCCCTGGAACTACCTTGATTATCAAATTCTGGGCCTTCAGTTTGACTTTTTCTTTTGCTTTTTGTTTTTTCTATCAGTTCATCAATAGCAACTAAAACATCAACTAAATCTCGAATACTCGATCTATCAAAGACTCCCTCTTCATAGGTTAAATGATAATGGTATAAAACTTTCTCTATAAATGATAAGAGTTTTATTGCTTTTTCTTTCTCATCTTTTGGCGTCCAATTATTGTCCCAAAACACATAATTATTATCCCAATCAATTATTTTTACTTTATTCTCATCTATAATGATGTTTCCTTCGTTAAAATCAAAATATATAATTCCGCATTGCCATAGTTCTAAAAGGTTTTTCACATATTCTCTAATTAATAAAAGAAGATTTATCTCGCTATCATCATCATGACGATAATAATTCTTAATTGAATCGATTTTTCTTTGGGCCATAATTTGATATAGCGCTATTCCTCTAGGATAATATCTAAATACCTCTCCTCTATAATCATTATAGCCAAAGCCTGATGTAACATATGCTATAGGAAGATCTGTTCGTTTAACTAACCCCTGTTGAGCTAATACAGATAAATATGCTATCATTCCCTGCTGATCTTTTGCACCTCTGCTATTTGATATCGAGGTATTTAGTTTTGCAACCCATTCTATACCGCTATTCCCATTTTCGGTTCTCATGGCGACGGGATAAAACCCGCTTTTTCTAGCCGTTAAGGCAATGTCTGCAAAGAATCTTTCATCCACATCGATTAGGGAGTTTTTTTTAACATCAGATACCCTTAAAAAAAGCGCTCCATTTTCGTCTTTCTTAAAATCAGATATTTCAAAATCAGGTGAGTCCATACTTTTTCTCCTTTACTATTTATTTTAACATAATACCTTATTATTAGTTTTAATTAGGTTTTATTAATATATAATATGGCCATTTTCTTTTGAATTTTTTATAGAATTATTTTTTACAAAGAGATGAAGATCATTTAATTTCCACTAATTATTATTCGAATTCTTTTGATAATCTTCATATATTTTTGATGCTAGTTTTTTAATATAAGAGCAAGTTGTTGAAATATCTAAATCTAATAGTTCATTTATAGATACATAGCACACCTTGTCAACTTCACTTTCTTGGATGACGACGTCTGACAATTTAACATCAGCATAAGTAACAAAGATATCAACCATTAGGTGGTCTCCAACTATATGATTTTCCTCAACCAAATGTATTTGATTTTTATCTATATCAATACCTAATTCTTCTTTTGTTTCTCTTTGAACGGTTTCAAATCTATCTTCTTCTAATTGGACTAATCCGTTTGTAGAGCTCCATTTCCCAGGGTTGTTTTTCTTAGTAAGGGATCTTCTTTGAACCAAAAATTTTCCTTCGTTGTTGAGAATCCAATTGTTAACCCCAACTATATATAAATCTTCTTCTCCCTCTCCCCAAGAGGCATTTCGGATATATATTTTGTCCGTTTTAACTCTTTTTCCATCTGCTAACTTGTAAACATTTACTTTTTCCATATTATCTCCTCTTTTTTGGTATTAATGGTATGGTTTTATAGTCTAAACAGGTATTCTGTTAGTACATCGTAGACTTCGTCTCTTTCAACAAAATTATCATTTTTTCTCATCTCATTTAATTGTGAAATGGTAACAAAGTCAATAGCTTGTACTTCACTATCTTGATATTTTAGCGATTGCTTGTTTAGGCCGTTTTGTCTTAAAATAAAGAAATCATAGAATTGGTTTTCAATATAGTCTTCAGCGAAAACTTGTTGCTTTCTAAATGAATACATATATCTGAATTCTTTGACTTCAACATTGAAGCCCAGATTAACACTTACTTCTTCATTGATTTCGCGTGTTGCTGCCATTAAGGAATCTTGGCCAGACGATATATGCCCCGCCGCAGAAATATCCCATTTGTTAGGATTTTTATCTTTGTTAGCACTTCTTTGTTGAATTAGTATTTCATTTTTTTCATTAATAATTGCCACTACTATAGCCCTATGCCAAAGGCCTTTTTTATGGATTTCAGATCTGGGTATTATTTGTCCTGTCTTAATGCCGTTTTCATCTAATACGTCTATCATTTCTTGTTTCATAAATACCTCCTATAATGTTTTTCAGCAAATGCTGTTAACCGATATCTCTTGCAAAAATAGTGTCTAAATAGTTATGTTATCGTTTTTTTATTGTTGTAGTTTTTTACCCATCTTATCATCTGCCAAATCGAATATTTCAATTAAATCTTTTAGGTGCTTTTCCCCTTTTTCAATCATACTCTTCAAAAATGCATTTTGTTCATATTTATATCTTTTTAATCTTAAAGCCATTTTTGAAATGGTATACCTTAGTCTAAACAATTGGAATAGTTCATCAAAGTTTTCTGGTTTTATAGTATCGCTATAATATCCTTCTAAAAAAGGGACTATTCTTTCGGGATCAAAAAATGTTGACCAACAAGCTATTTCTTGGATTGGATGGCCCCCAACACATTCGTCCCAATCTATAACACCACTTATATTATTCCCGTCTGTTAACAAGTTCCAATCAGCGAAATCATTATGAACTAACACTGCCTCGCCGGAATCTAACAAAGGATTATTTTCAAATAAAGCTTTCATTTTAGTGGCAACTTTTTTAGATAAAATATCATATTCTACTAGTCTATCCAGATTCTCTTTTAATCCCGCATTAATAGAATCATGAAGGGAGTCAAATCTACCAATAAGATGTCCTCTTTTTGCTTCATCATTATTAAAAGGTCCAAAACCTTGAACTCTAATGCTGTGAAGTTTAGACATTGTTTTACCCATTTCTCTAACTAATTCCTCTTCTTTTTGCGGATGATTGCGCAAAAAGAATTGTACAGTATCTCCAGGTAATTTTTCAATTACTTGATATGAAATATCATCAACACCATTCAAATCATGAATTAAGTAAGTTTTATAGGCCGGCACACCATTGTCTAAGGCAATTTGAGATGCTAGACTTTCTGAATAAAAGTACCCATTTATTACCCCTTTAGGATGACATCTTATAATAACTTTTTTACCGCTTTCCAACACTCCGACTCTAATTGAATTAACGTTTCCTAAACTTGTCTGGGCCTTTTCATCAAATGGCTCAATAGATTTCAATTTATCATCAGTTAGTTCTAAGTTTATTTTAGAAAACAATTCTTCGTTGGTAATTGCCGAATGCCTATCTTTCCATATTAGTGCAGCTTCTTCAGCGCTTATGTTTCTGTCTGTTTGCCAATAGAAACAATTGCTCCTATCGGAAATTCTTCCATTTATTTCGGTTAAATTCATTATTGACATACCATCAACTCCAGTGTTTTTATTATATCATATTATTTTTCGATTATGATTAACGTTTGCTATTTGATGCTGTAATACTATCGTTTAATAATTGTACCAATTAAAAATCAGGTTGCCCTGATTAGATATTTATTAGTATTAATGGTGGTGATGATGGGAATGTTCTCTTAGTTTTATATGACATTCTTTATCATCACATATTTCTTCTTCGGTTTCTAAAATAGAATGGCAAATGTTATGCTCTTCTAGTTCTTCTCTAATATCTTTTTTTACTTTAGATATATTTTTAGCTTTCGACACAATATGCATAGTTGCATAATTATTGTACCCGTCAATACTCCAAACATGAATATGGTGTATATCTTCAACATCTTTTATTTCTAGCAAGTGTTTTTTTAGCTCTTCTATGTCGATATCGTTTGGGGTCTTTACTAGAAATAAGTCTAAAACCTTTTTTAAGTTTTTTAGTGAATTATATAATATAAATATAGCTACTCCGATACTCATAATAGGATCTATTATTTTAACATCTGTAAAGTTCATGATAATAGCTCCGATTAAAACTACTATCCACCCTAATACGTCTTCAAGCATGTGAAGGTTTACAGACTTTTGATTGATTGACTCGCCATCTTTTGTTACATAAGCTGCTATAAAGTTTAATACGACTCCAATTATTGCAATTATAATCATGCCGCTATAGTTTATTTCGACTGGTTTTATTAGCCTTCTTATAGCGCTAATAATAACTAGAATGGATCCAACCAATAGAATGGTTGTAGTTATTACACCGCCAAGAACAGAATATCTTATATAACCATAAGTATATTTATTATCAGCTTTTTTCTTGCTTTTTCGTTCCATAAAATACGAGATACCAATTGATATTGCATCTCCCAAATCATGAAGCGAATCAGAAAGGATAGCAACGGAATTAGTTAGTAATCCGCCAAACAATTCAAAAACGGAAAATGATATGTTTAGTATAAATGCTATTAAAATGTTTTTTTCAGATTTCATACTTTTTTCTCCTTTCAGTTGACGGACGAGATGTTTTTCGGCAACGATTAATAAACTCGGTGTTGATTATCTGGCGGTCTACCCACCAATTATAAAGGCATTATTTGTTCATTTTTTTATTAATATATCTGATTGCCCATATAGAATTTAGTTTATACAATAGTTTTAAGAACTTGGAATCGCTTCCTAAGAATATTTTAAATTTGTTTTTCTTTATACCCTTTATTATTTCGCTTGCCCCAACTGCTGGACTGAGCATTTTAAACGAACTATTTTCTTCGGTTGTAGAGATTTCTACGTTTGAATTCTTGGTTATATTTGTGGCCATGGCACCAGGCAATACTATCATTACTCTTACATTAGTATTTTCAAGTTCAGCAAATAAGCCTTCGGTAAATAGTTTTAAAGCCGCCTTAGATGCTCCATATATCGTTTGGCCTGGGAATGGGAAAAAGCCGCCCATACTCGAAACGTTAACTATATATTGTTCTTTTTTATCTTTTGTTAAGTCCTCCATAAATAATCTTATTAAATTAAGCGGACCAAAAAAATTAACATTCATAGTCTTATTAATTGTATTATCGTCTAATTCACCTACTTTTACAAAAGGTTGAATAATACCAGCGTTATTAATAATAATATCAACGTCACTATAATCCTTTTTATAATCTTCTCTAAACCTTTTGATTGATTCAACATTTCCCATATCTACAACGTAGGTTTTGAGGCGCTTAGAATTCAAATCTAACTCTAATTTTTTTAAATTATCTTCGTTTATATCTACCGCTGCAACGTTTGCCCCTTCTGCTAATAATTGTTTTGTAAGTTCTAGTCCCAATCCACTCGCAGCACCGGTAACTATTACATTTTGTTTTTTTATTTCCATATTAAGATCTCCTAGCTTAATTAATCTATTACTAGTATAACACATTATGGCTGGGGCGATTAAGAATAAAACTGTTTCTATGGCTTATATTGACACTCTAACAATTTTTTGTTTAATACTATTTATTACCGATGATGACTTTTCCGTCTGGGTTACAAATATAGGCGTCAGGAATTAATTTTTTTATTTCGCTTAAAGAATTAACGTCCTTTTCGTATTTTCTTCCTACTAAGACTCCTTCTATTAAACTGGCAGGTATTCCGAATAGTATTGCCGACTCTCTATCTGTAAAGAAATCATCTTTATGATTTCTATGGTCAATAAATTTTTCATAATAGTTTTGATTAACAAAAGGTTTAACTTCTTTATCATTTATATTTTGGGGATTTAATATATCTCCTTTTAATAAAGCTGATGAATACTTGTTATTTCCATTAAATATTATACCAATTTGAATTCTGTCTTGAACTAAGCTAGGCATAAATCTTGCTTCTTTGGTTTGCTCCATAGTCCACATATGACAATTAATTTTGGAAACGATATTTATAATATTATTCATTTCACTATATGGAATAATACTCGTTTGATTCTTCTGAGTGGCTTTTCCATCTTCAAATAGGCCGCTATATAGTATTGTTCCTCCAGAGTAATAATCAATATAATCTTTTAGATAATAGTCTTTTTTTAAGTTCCATAATCCAACACTACTTGGATATTTAGAAAGTCTTCCATCTATAAACCAGCTTGATATTAATCCATCTTTAACAATTTCTTTTAAACCAGCAATGTTTTTATATGTACCATGTAATAAAGTTCCTTTTTTTAATTTTACTTTTTCTCCAATGTTATATGTTTGTTTTTCTATATTACATTCTTTAGCCTCATAGTATGCTTTTATTTGGTCATTTAGTAATTTTTTTGCATTATTATCAAGGCATTTATATTCATTAACTTTTTTAAGATAATCGTTTTTGGTCATTTTTATCTTCTCCTCAGTAAAACTTATACTTTTAGTATTAACTGTAATTATTAATGGTTTTATGCCAAGAGCATGACTCTGGCGAGAATCAAATTATTCTGTCTTGTCGGAGGATATATACTCTATTTTAAAAGCAACAAGTTCTTTTTTATTATATTTTTCACCATATATTTCTTCTAGTGTTTGTTTGATGTCGTCATGTTTGTGGCCTGGCATTATAAGGTTAATATCATAGGTCTTTAAGATGTCTTCTACGCAATTAAAGTATTTTTTTTCGACAACCTTGACTTTAACAAACTTTTCTTCAAAATCTTTGTTATAAAATGTTATAAAGTCACCAACATCAATTTTTTTCTCTTTTTCGCTAAGGGGTCTTACTTCTATAGTTTTTTGTTTTGATAACATCCAATAATAGACCTCATTTAAAACTTTATGTGTATATTCCATATATTATCTCCTTTGTTAATTATAACACATTTTTATTGCTCTATTTTAACCTACCGATTTTACTATAACTTGGTCCAAATCATTTTCTGGCAATTTTAACGTTCCTTTAACAAGATCTTTGAAAATGATATGATTGTTTATACTTCCTTCAGATTTTAATCTTAATACCCATTTATCTCCGTTATCAATATGTTTTTTTATCTCATCATATGATAAATCGCGGCATTTGGCATAGTGCCCATAGTATCCAATTCTTTCTTTTTTTCTCTCTTGTTTTTTTCGCATGTTATCTAGGTCTTCTTCAGAGCAGAAGCAGGGATATGCTCTTCCAATAGAAACAAGATGTTTAGCGACGCTATGATAGATATCTATCCTTTCTGATTGAATATATGGACCGTAGTCTCCCCCTTTAATTGGATGCTCGTCTACTTTATAGTTATAGTGTTCTAGATCGTTTATTCCCAATTCAATTCCGTTTTCTATCTTCCTTTTTTGATCGGTGTCTTCTATTCTAACTATAAACACCCCATTAGTTTGTTTGGCAATTACTTCGGGAATAAAAGAAGCATATAGGTTTCCCAAATGCATTCTACCAGTTGGACTCGGCGCAAATCTTGTTACTTCTGCTCCGGCTGGTAGATTTCTTTTTGGATATAGCTTTTCAAAATATTCAATCGTTTTTGTAACATCAGGGTATAATAAATTAGCCAAATCCTTATAATTCATTTTTATCAATCCTTTCTCAAATAAAAAAGACTCATCCAATAAGGACGAATCTATCGTGGTACCACCTTAATTATATAGTTTTTTGTCATAACTATACTTCTCTATATCTTAACGCGATTAACGTAATAACTTGTATACATTATTCTGCTCCAAAGCTTCGTTCAAATATTCCAAATGTTAATTTCCACCAACCATTAACTCTCTTTGAATTAAAACTATTTTACTCTTCTTCTTCATTGCTTTCAAATTCGTTTTTGATTTTAGCATCTTTGTCTGTTTTTGTCAAATAGCCTGCTCATTATATACTGACTAGTCATTTTTAATTACTCAGCTCTTAACGATTCTACAGGATCCTTTTTAGCTGCCATGGATGCTGGTCTTGCTCCAGCTAATACATTTAATCCTACGCTTAATAAGATTAGTACTATTGCGTTAATTGGTGACATGCTAGCAATACCTTCAATTTTAGCTACAAATGAAACTATTGCATTTATTATACCGCTTAGAAGAAAAGCAATTTCTACTCCCAAAACACCTGCTATTAGGCCTTCAATTATTAAATCACCATCATCATACTTATCTAAACCAGCTATGATGTTAAGCAATGTTGTCTTACCACTGCCGCTTGTCCCTAAAATTGATGCAAATTCATTTTTCCTAAATTTTATGTTAATGCCTTTTAATACCTGTTGCTTTTGCCAGCCAACTAGGTAGCTTTTATTTAAATCTTACTTTTAAGAATACTTTTTTTCCTTTTTGAATAATAATAAATCCGTCTTTAAAATCATCTTTTGTTATAACTCTATCAACATTGTTTTCTTTTTCTTGATTAACACTGATACCATTTTGTTCAATCAGTCTTCTTCCTTCTGATTTTGATGCCACTATTTTTAGTTCATTTAATAACTCGATTAATGCGATTGGTAATTTCCCATTATATATTATTGCGTCGATATTATCAGTTAAAGTTTTACTGGCTTTGGCATTATATTTTTCTTCTGCTGCACTAATACAATCTTCCCCATGATACATTTTAATTATTTCTCTAGCAAGTTTTCTATGTGCATCAACAATATCAGTGTTAATCCAACCTTTATAAGTATTTGTATCAATATCCGTTGTTAGTCTAAAATAATCTTCTAGGCAAGAGTCTGGAATTCGCATTGACTTTTCAAACATAATTGATGGTTCTTCATCTATACCAATATAATTATCTAATGACTTACTCATTTTTTCTTTTCCATCAAGTCCAACTAATAATGGAAATACAATAATATCTTGCTGTTCTTGCCCATAGTCTTTTTGTAATTCTCTACCAACAAGTAAATTAAATGTTTGATCTGTTCCACCTATTTCGATATCGGCATGAATTGCTACCGAATCATAGCCTTGCATTAAAGGATACATAAATTCATGCACTCCTATTGGAGTTTTGTTATTAAACCTATTACTAAAATCATCTCTTTCAAGAAGCCTTGCAACAGTATATTTCCCTGTTAATTCGAGGACATCTTTAAAATTCATCTTGTTTAACCATTCCGAATTATAAACAATTTTAGTTTTTTCTTTATCAAGTATTTTAGTAACTTGTTTAAAATATGTTTCTCCACTTTTTCGAGTTTCTTCAAATGTTAATTGAGGCCTAGTTTTACTTTTTCCGCTAGGATCACCAATCATAGCTGTAAAATCTCCAATTACAAATACAATATCATGTCCCATATCTTGTAACATTTTTAATACTCTAAGTGGAACAGTATGTCCTAAATGTAGATCTGGTCTTGATGGATCCGCTCCAAATTTAACGACTAATTTTTTCCCACTTTTTAGCTTTTTTACTAATGTATCTTCACTATAAATTTGTACAGCTTTTCTTACAATAATATCAATATTTTTTTCATTATTCATTTATATTTCCTCCTAAATAATTTGTATAGTTAATTAAATTACAATCATCAAAGTAATAATAGTAATAATCACTATCCATACAAATCACCTCCTTGAAAATAAAAAAGCAATCCATCCATAAAGGACGAATTGCTCGTGGTACCACCTTTGTTTGTAATAATATTTTATTACCTCTTATTGATAACGGTGTTTCACCGACTTAAAATCATCATTGGTAATTCATTATTTATTATTATCTATTTTCACCAACCATAGACTCTCTACAAATCATTTTTAAATAATTACTTCGAATGAATCGCTTTTTAATTAACTGGGATAATTGTACTATATTTTATTTGTTTTAGCAAGTGTGTTCCCGAAAACTCCTAAAGCTATTTATTTTTCGCTAATCTTTGATTCAGATGTTTGGGCTTTTTTTATTGCAAGTTCAGCTTCATTTAGACTATCATACCCATTTACTTGAAAACCGGCTAATTTAGCAAGCGTTCCAATATTATTAGACGAATCATAATTAATCTTACCATCGTATTCAATTACATTATTAATTACTGCCACCTCATAAATAGTTCCTGCATATTTATTATTAATATCAATAGCAACTTCATAAATATCGTATACTTTATTAGTATTTTTATCGGATATTAAAATGGTTTTTATTTGTTTCTTATTGTAATTAGTGATTTTTAAAGGCATTGCCTTAACTACTTTATCTATTTCTATATTACTAATATCATGAATATCATTTAATAATTTATTATCTAATTCATTTATATCATTTAGATACGTATGAAGACCTTCTACTACATATATTTTTTCATTCTCAATTAATAAATAATTATTACTAGTACAGGCAACCTTAACCTTATCATTATTACTTAAAAGAACATTTTTATACTTGCAATTAAAATCTGATAATACTATGCCTTCGTCATTATCTTTTATGCTTATTTCCATTGTCCCATCACCATTATTACCGCCATAAGATACTTCAATATAATCAAAGACATTAATTTTTTTCTTATTATCAAGACTCTTTCTTGAGAGAGCACCACCTAATATTACCAAGCCTATAATAGCGATAGCCGCAATACTTACACCTATTTTTAGTCCTGTTTTTCTTTCTTCCTTAAGTTCGTTTTTAGCAATATCAACACTATCTTTAACCATTTTAGAAGTTGCTCTTACTTCATCATCAATGAGAAATTTGGAATGACAATATTTACAAGTTACACTTGTAGCGCTATCTTCTATTTCAAGTGATGCATTACAATTTTTACATTTTAATTCAATTAATTTCATAAATTCACTACCATCCTAACAATATAATATTATTATATTTAAACTATAAATGCCCATATATATCAGCCTATCTTATATATTTATTATATCATATTAATTTACAATAGTGAAATAGGGTATCTAAAGTTGATTCCCCATGATATTTCGTAATTTTTTAACTAGTCCTATTTTCTTATAATCTATAACACAATACCAAAAAATTGCCATGTATTCTATTCAACATTAACTCCTTTACTTAGTTCTTTTTTACATAAAATATTCATAATAAAAATGATTATAATATATAATGAAGATGATACTATTGCTAAAGTTTTAAAAGCTGTTACATCGATATTAATTGTCGCTGTTTTAAAGAGTTCCATAACAGTTGAATCAAATATTCCGTAAACAAATACTAATCCTAATATTAGGCTTTGAGCTAGCAAGTAAGTAATAAAGCCAAATAGTACTGAGTATCCGATTTTCCCATTATTCATTTTATGTCCTAAAATAATTCCAAGAAAACCGCATTGAATAGCATTAAATACCTCTAAAAATATAATTATAATAGCCATAGTAATAAAAAATGAAGTGCTCAAATTTAATCCAGTCGTAATAGTTCTTATGTAATTAGTTATGACTAACCAGTTTTCCTTTGAATAGTATGCGATAAATAAGCTTATTAAAATAACAACAAAGCTTATAAAGAAAAAAATTAATGTTTGTATAAACTTTGAATTATATAATTCATTTTTAGTAACCGGTAATGTATGCGTTAGATATGATTCGTCCTTATATAATGAATCTCTAAATCTAATCCAACTTCTCATCATAGTATTAATTAAAGTATTTACTATCATTGCAAACATACATCCAACACTTATTTGTCCAAGTATACTTATGATTACTGATTTTTCAATATTAAATAGTATTCTGGTTGTTAAAGCAAAGAATATAGATAATATATAAAATATACTCATATTCTTAATCATGTATTTCAAATCATATTTTAATAATTTATTTAACATTTAAACATCCTCCTAAAGATTTCATCAATTGATGCTTTTTCTTTATTTCTAAGTTTATCAGCATCACTTTTTAAGACAATTTTACCTTTATCTATAAATATTACTTCATCTAAAATTCTTTCTATATCAGATATTAAATGTGTGGAAATAATTACACTAGCATTTTCATTAAAATTAGATAATATCGTATCTAATATATAATCTCTTGTTGCCGGATCAACACCGCCCAATGGTTCATCTAAAATATACAGATCAGCTTTTCTTGACATAACAAGGACTAATTGTACTTTTTCTTGCATTCCTTTACTCATTTTGGTTAAAGATTGATTGATGTCCAAATCCAAATCTTTTAATAATCTAATCGCTTTGTCTTCATCAAAATCTTGGTAGAAATCCTTAAATAATTCTATTATTTCAGATACTTTCATTTGTTTATTTAAATATGTTCTCTCAGGTAAATATGATATAACTTTTTTAGACTCAACACCTATTTCTATTCCGTTTACTAATATTTCTCCACTTGAAGGAGTAAGTAAATCATTTATTAGTTTTATTAATGTTGATTTACCAGCACCATTTTTACCTAATAGACCAACTATCTTACCACGAGAAATACTTAAATTAATATCAGTTAAAATTTTTTTATTATCAAAACTTTTATTTAATTTTTTTATTTCTAATAAATTCATATTAATCATCTATCCCCTCTAAATATTTTATAGAATCAGCTTTACCTAAACCTATTCTTTTCATACCATTGAAATAACTTTTAGCTAATGTAATTGCATATTCATCTTTTAACTTATCAATTACTTTTTGATCTTTAGTTACATATTTTCCATTGGTTCTCTCAGTATAAATAAGATTCATACTTTCAAGTTCGGCTAAAGCTTTTTGCATCGTATTAGGATTAACTTTGAATGTAGTTGCAAATTCTCTAACTGATGGTAATTTTTCTCCACATTTAAACACCCCGGAAATTAGATATATTTTCATATATTCCAATAACTGAATATATATTGGAATATTATTTTCAAATGTTAGTTCCATAATTTCACCTCGTTGTATTATTTGCTTAATACAATGACATTGTATTACATATAATATATTATGTCAATATAAAAAGGAACTTTCGTTCCTAATATCTTAATCTTCCGATATATTTTTTATCTTTTTTTATAAATGATTATTTCTGGATTACTTCCATTCTCTCCATATTCACAGACAAGTAAAAAACTCATATTAGCCAGTATTCCAAAGCATTTTTTTATATCTTCATCATTAAATAAACATTCTACTTGATTACCGAGATATGC
>JAEEGL012254767.1_pt1 | contig 68900 bp, 57 predicted proteins | sample 9134231 | NCBI WGS metagenome assembly JAEEGL01 (sample SAMN16246548, study PRJNA631951) | gut metagenome | biome: gut microbiome; feature: rumen; material: fiber-attached | host: Bos | place: Iran: Karaj | collected 2018-10 | reverse complement strand
GCCACCGCCGCTACGCTCAGCATGAGGCACAGCGTGAGCAGCACAGCTAACAGTTTCTTCATGGTTTTTCCTCCTTACTTTATATGAAAAGCGAATCCGCTCTCCAATTAAACCTTAAGCGATCACTCCTTCAGCGAACCTATGAGCACGCCCTGCACGAAATACTTCTGCAAAAACGGATACAGCATGAGCAGCGGCACGCTGCCTACAACGATCAGCGTATATTTGATGATCTCCTGCAGCTGCGCGAGGATCTCCTGCTCCAATACGTCTCCGGTCATGGCGGTGGACTGCTGCGAAGAGATCAGTATCTCCCTTAAAAACAGCTGCAGAGGGTACTTTTCGCGTGTTTTGATATATATCATGGCGGCGAAATAATCGTTCCACAGCCCGACGGCATAGTACAGGGTGATGACCGCGATTATGGCTTTGCTGAGCGGCAGAGCCACCCTGAAGAAAAACCTTACGTTATTGCATCCGTCTATCCTCGCCGCGTCCAGCAGACCCGTGGGTATGCTGTTCACATAGAATGTGCGGGCGATTATCACGTTGGACATGCTTACCGCGCCGGGCAGCACTAGCGACCAGATGGTATCGATAAGCTTAAGGGACCGCACCACCAGGTAAAGTGGTATTATACCGCCGCTGAAAAACATGGTGAACACCAGAAAGCCGGTGATTATCCCCCTGCCGGGCAATTCTTTTCTCGAAAGCGCGTAGGCGCCCATAAGCGTAAAAGAGGTGCTGACCACAGAGCCCACCGTCATGTACAACAGCGAGTTCCCATAGCCGTACCACAGCATTTTTTCCTTGAAAACGCGCTCGTACCCGTTCAGCGTAAAGTCCACCGGCCAGAGGACGACCCTGCCGGAGTACACCGCGTTGGGGTCGGAAAACGACGCGCTCACCACATAGATCAGCACATAAATATATGTTAGCGCCAGAAAACCGAGGATGATATAAAGGACACTGTCAAATATCCGGTCGAACTTGCTCTTTTTTACGGCGGCCATGCTGTCCCCTCCTCACCAAAGGCTGGTCTCGCTCAGGCGGCGCGTAATCGCGTTCACGCTGATTATTAGTATAAAGTTGACCACAGAGTTAAACAGGCCCACAGCCGTGGAAAAGCTGTAGTCTCCCCCTTCGAGGCCGACTTTGTACACATATGTGGAGATCGTTTCGCTGCGCGTCAGGTTCAGGCTGGTTTGCATAAGGTAGACCTTCTGAAAGCCCACGCTCATGATCGAGCCGCTGCGCAGGATGAGCATGATGGTTATCGTAGGCAGTATGCCCGGGATATCCACGTGCCAGATGCGCTGGAATTTGTTGGCGCCGTCAATGGTGGCGGCTTCGTGGAGCTCCGGACTTATGGACGACAGGGCGGCGATGTAGATTATGGCGCTGAATCCCATATTCTGCCAGATATCGCTGCCCACATACAGGCCTCTGAAGTATTTTGCCTGTGATGTCAGCGGATACGGACCAAGTCCGAATATCTTAAGAATACGCGTGATTATGCCGTTCGTCGTGGAGAACAGACAGAACAGCAGGCTTACCATGACCACCACGGAGATAAAGTGCGGCGCGTATGACACCGTCTGCACGAACTTTTTGAATCTTAAGTTCGGCATCTGGTTGAGCATGAGCGCGAGTATGATAGGCGGCAGAAAGCCGAACCCCAGGGAGTATATGCTGAGCATCAGCGTATTCCCTATGGCGGTCAGCAACAGCGAAGTGGAAAACAGCCTTCTGAACTCGTATAAGCCTATCCACGGAGAGGCAAACATGCCCATGCGGATCTTAAAGTCTTTAAACGCGATCTGAAGCCCGTAAAGAGGGACATAATGAAAGATGATAAAGTATGCTAGCATCGGCAGCAGGAAAAAATACAGGTCCCAGGTATTATTCAGCCGGAAGCGCAGAGAACTTCGTTTGTATATCTTCCGCAATCCTCTCACCTCTTTGCATATGTTAATATTATAATCCTTATTTCACAATTGATTCTACCATAAATCTCTTCCCCCTGTCAAGCGCATGGACACTCCCCAAAATAAATGTCGTATAAAGCAGCGTGTGGAAAAATCCACCGGGACATAGTATAATAGTATCCAGACAGCTTGTTTATCAAAAGGGAGCGGCATAAATGGAACTGACAGTAACACCCATCTCCATGGTGGATCATTCCGGCAGGCAGCTTATAAGGATAGGCGTGCGGGTGCCCCGCACTGCGCACTTTACGCTAAACGCAGTCTGCCCTGCCGAGGGATGCGTCATCTGCAGCGCGCCTGCAGCCATGAGCGCGGGCGAAAGCACGGCTTTCGTGCGTCTGCCTGCTCCGGATAAAGATATAAACGTACTGTGGGAGGTACTTGATGAGCGCGGAGATGCCGTGATCTCACTGCCCGCCCTTTGGAAGAAACCCAGGGAATGGACGTTTTATAATGGTCTCTTCCCACACGGATTTAGGGCTTCACAATCCCCCGTATATACAGCGTTACAACACCGGCAACACAATTGAGGAAGCCATGCGCCTGTGCGACGCCACCGAAGAGCGCGCTTTGTCCGACCGGTACCGCTATGTGCTGGAAGGCACCTGGGTATTCGACTGCTTCGCCCGGGAAAAGGGAGAAGCAAGCGCCCGCCGTCTGGTCGGCGATTACATAAAAACCGGACGCATGGGCGTATGCACCGGGCTGGCAGGCAACCACGTTCAGACCTTCGGTCTTGAGGAAATGGCCAGAGCCGCATATGAAAGGCGGCGGCTTAAAGACGAGTGGGGCGTGGACTGCCGCACCCTGGCCATGATAGACATGAACGGGATGCCCTGGAGCATGGTGCAGCCTTTTGCAGACGCGGGATATGAAAACGTGATCTTCTCCCCCAACCACTGGAATCCAATTCGTTCTTCCGTTTGGCACATGGACGATTCGATCCCCGGTCAGGAACTGAATCCAGAAGCGGGCGGCGGCGGATCCCGTATGGATATGCGTTTCGGTTCCGCTCTGCCCAGGGTATTCTACTGGCAGGGAGCGGATGGAGGCAAGCCGCTTTTGGTATGGTCCGGCGGCATGTACAGCCAAAGCGGCACTCTGTTCGGCTTTAATTACAACACTTATCCGGACATCTATGCCACCCGGCGCATGGAAGCGGGTTTCGGCAGGATGCTGCCCATAATGGAAAGCGAAGTCCCGTACGACATCTGGCTCATGCCTTGCTATGACGACGACGGGAAACCCGACATGAAGCTCACAGACTGCCTGAAACTTTGGAACGAGAGCTGGCGCTGGCCCTGTCTGCGCACGCTGGGTGACCCGGGCGAACCGTTCAGGCTGCTCAGGCAGCGCTTTGGGGACAAAATCCCCACCCTTCGCGGCGACATCACCGGAGGCTGGTACCAGCATCCGCTTGCCGCCCCGGATTACCTTGCCCGCAAGTTCGAAGCCGACCGACTGCTGCCAACGGCGGAAAAATTCAGCACGCTGGCAGCGCTGCTCTGCCCCGGATACGCTTATCCGTCCCGGCATTTCGACCGGGCCTGGAAAGCGCTTATATGCAACGACGAACACTCCTACGGCACCAGCGGCTATCAGGGCAGACGGGTGTACGAGACCTGGATACAGCACCGCGACTGGATAAACACCGCTCTTGATACTGCCGGGACCGAATCCGGAAAAGCGGTAGACGCTCTGGCTAAGCTGATCTCCGTACCCGAACCTTCGGTCATCGCCTTCAATCCCACTGCCGCCAAAGTCAGCACAGCTTTAAGCCTGTGCGGAAAGACCTGCCCGCCTGTTGACATTCCGCCGCTTGGCTATGTGCGCGTACCCATGAACAGGTTTGAAGACGACTCACCTTCTGTCACCGCGACAAACGATCCGCCCACCGTGGAAAACGCTCACTACAGGCTCGTTTTCAGCGAAAACGGCGGCATACTGTCGATTTTTGACAAGGCGCTCGGAAAAGAGCTGCTTAAGGTGCACGCCCCCTACCCCGCCAACTGTTTCGTATGGACACAGGATAACCATCAAAGCTTTTCCGTGCCCAGCAAGGCGCGCTTTGAGGTTCGCACCGCGCGGGATCATGTGGAAGTGGTCAGCTATGCGAACGAGCCGTCCTCAGGCGCCGAGCTAATCCAGAAGGTCTGGTTGATCAACGGCGAAAAGCTTATAACGATCGACAACGAGCTTAAGCACGTGCGCGGTCTGTACAACACAAACCGCTATCACAGGTACGCGTATTACGCTTTCCCCTTTGATATTCCCGGAGCTAAACGCATCTGCGCCCTTAACGGGTGTGAAGCCGAGTACGCAAAAGACGTGACCGGCCACGGCACGGACGTATATATAGCTGCCCAAGAATGGGTCTGCGCCGAAAACGGAGAATACGGCGCAGGCGTGGTCCAGTGGGACAGCGAAGCGGCCGAGTTCGACCATATCCATCCCGACAAAACCGATTTCGGGCTGCCCGGCGAAGGCTCGGAGCTGTATTTCTACCTGGCCAACGACTGGCTGCAGATGCATTCGGCGGGCGGCAGCCACATGAACTTCCGCTTCCGCTACGCGATTACGTCTTACGAAGGCGACCATATCAGGGCGCGCCTTGCCCGTACCGCCGAAAGGCTGCTCAATCCCCCGCTGACGGTCGCCGCGCAGCCGCATGAAGGCGTATATAAGGATGACAGCATGAGCTTCATATGCGCCGACGCACGTTTGCTCACCCTTAAACCGGCATATGACGGGCGCGGGCTCGTTATGCGTCTGTATGGAAGCACCGACAAATTGCCCGCGCTTGATCCGCTTATCTTCCCGAACGCCCGCATGGCCTGGGAGACCGTAGACGAGCGTCCCAAGGAAGAGCGGGGCTGTCGCGGTTTTGCCTCCGTCCGCATCATTTCGGACAGCATCGCCATAGATCTCGAAAAGCTGCCCGATCTAAGCGGATGCGGCGCCGCACAGTTAAGCGTCGGGAGCGATCACACGGGTCTTGTTCAGACGTCCCGCGCCGCCCGAGGCGAGGACGACGGCATGCTCTATCTGCTTTGGGGCGCGGTCAGGCGGCCTGACCTCAAGGGCTATCAGCTGTTCAGAAGCGAAAGCAGCGGTTTTACGCCTGACGAGTCCGGCCTTATAGCGACCGTAGATCCCGAGGAATACTGCGTAGGCCGCTGGGTGGACAGGGGGCTTAAGCGCCATACGCAGTATTTCTACCGCGTGCGCACCGTCGACAAACTGGACCGCACCGGCCCCTTCAGCCCCAAATTCAGTGCCTGGACAAAGGAATGAGCCTTTCAAAACATGAAACCACCCTTTTCGGGGTGGTTTTATTCTTTCACGCAGACGGCCCCGCGGCAAAAGCGTTCTGCCTGGATATCAGTTTTCTGCGCGGCTGCTCAGCCTTCCGATCAGCCGGCGTGACTCCCGCCTGATCTCTTCGTCCTCGCTGTACTTCACCAGCTCATTCAGCGTTTTTAAGAGTTCTTCCGCGGGCGGCAGTTTATCAAACTCTCCTTTGTCGATATGGTCGTTTATGCAGTTCATCATGCGCAGGGAGTGCACGTATTCTTCCGAGAGCAGTATATCCTCCATAATTACCATTCCCTCTTTGAACGCGTCTTCTTCCAGTTCGCCGTACGCGTCGAGGAACGGGCTGTATGGCCCGGAGTTCTCTTCCAGGACGATCACCTGCTTTATCTGGCGTTTGTAGACGACGTAGTTCTGTATCTGCAGCGATTCCTCCCGGCGCCCAAACTCGTGCTCGTCGTAGTCCACGCTGTTGAACATGCAGATGCCGTCGAACACGCTGCCCCAGCGGTCGATGATCCTTACGCACTTGCCGTCGTATTGTCTGATATTCCTGCTCATTATACTTTAACCTATCGTTATCAGCGCGGCTTCGTTGAGACCCGTGCATACCTGGGGTATCTTGCGGGCAAAATCGCAGGTCACGCCCACATGTATGTGCCCGGTCAGTATGAGTTTTACCTGCAGGCAGTTTTCTATAAACTCCAGCGTCTCGAGCGTGCATTTGTCGGGAAGCTGCTGGCGCTTTCTTTCCGGCGGATAGCCCCCCATCTCGCTTTCCGGCGTGCCGCACAGATAGCCGCAGGGCTGATCGCGCTCGACAAGCATAAACTCGTGCAGCAGCGGAGAATACAAAGGCGTATGCATAAGCAGTATAATGGGCAGCCCGTCTTCCGCTTCCCGTTTCAGAAAGCTCAGTTGTTCCTCTTCAAACAGGTAATACCCGTTGTCCAGCGCGATAAGCTTGACGCCGTTTATTACCCTGGCGCTCATGCGGATGTCGTTTCGGAACGCTGCCTGCACTTTTGCGAGGCTCCTGTCGCGGTAAGCTTTATCTTCCCACGCTTCGCCGACGTACAGGCTGAACTCATGGTTGCCCGCCGCCATGAACACGTCGTTCTCCGCGCAGAACCGTTTTGCCGCGTCAAGGTTGGCTTCCGACACAAAGTCGATCAGGTCTCCCGCATAAGCTATGGGACAGCTTTCCTTTTGCGCGATCTCGCCCAGCCCAGCAAGCTCGCTCTCCGCGTACGGAAACACTTCTTCGCGCCTTTTGGCAAGACGCAGCTTTCTTTCGTCGTCTCTGGCGTCCGCCCGGGTCAGATGGGTATCCGACGCCAGAAGCAGTTTGAACGGTGCTTCCGCCCCTATCTCAAACAGAAACCGGCTCAGATCAGGCATTTTTGGCTCCTTTTATCCTTTTGCAGACCTCTTCGTATCTGTCCAGCAGTTCCTCGAACTCGTTAAGCGCGGCGTTCACCGTGTCGGGTTTGGACAGGTCCACGCCCGCCAGTTTGAGCGCATCGATCGGATATACGCTTGAACCAGCGCTCAGGAACTTTTTGTAGTCTTCAACGGCTTTTGCCCCTTCCCTGCGGATCTTGCCTGCTATAGCCATGGCGGCGGAGAAGCCCGTGGCGTACTTGTACACGTAGAAACACCTGTAGAAGTGCGGTATGCGCATCCATTCGCAGGCGATCAGCTCGTCATACTCCAGGTTGGCGTAATACTTTTTGTTGAGCCCGCCGTACATCTCGTTCAGTGTCTGAGCCGTCAGCGGCTCGCCTTTTTCGGCCATTGCATGGGCGTTCTTTTCAAACTCCGCGAACATGGTCTGCCTGAACACCGTGCCCCTGAAGGAGTCCAGCAGGTTATACAGCAGATACGCCTGCGCCTCATCCTGAGGATAGCGGTCCATAAGCTCCCTGAGCACCAGCACTTCGTTTACGGTAGAGGCTACTTCCGCCACGAAAAGGCTGTAGTCGCTCTTGGCATGGGGCTGATTCTTGCTCGAATACCAGGTATGCAGGCTGTGCCCCATCTCGTGCGCCACGGTCTGCAGGTGATCCAGGTCTTCCTTATAGTTGGTCAGCACGTAGGGATGCGAATCGTATGTACCCCAGGAATACGCGCCCGAGGACTTGCCTTCGTTCTCATACGGGTCTATCCAGCGCTCCTCCAGCGCTTTTTTCAGCACTTCCCCGTATTCCTCTCCCATCACTTTCAGGCAGTCTATGACCAGTTTATACGCCTCTTTAAAAGGCAGTTTGATGTCGAAACCGAACTCCGGAGGCAGATACAGATCGTAAAAGTGCATGTCGCTTATGCAGTGCAGACCCGCGTTCACGTTCACGAACCTCTGCAGCGCGGGCAGGTGTGCATTCACCGCCTCTATCAGGCTGTCATACACGCTTACGGGAATGTTGTCCCCGAACAGCGCGGCTTCCAGCGCGCCCGCATGCTTGCTTGCCCTGGCATAGAATATATCCCCGTTCACGTTTCCCGCATACAGGGCGGGAATGGTGGCGGAATAGCTTTTATAGGTCTCGTAAAGCGCAGTAAAAGCCGCTTTCCTCACGTTCCTGTCCGGATTCATCATGAACGGGATATAGTTGGACGAGGTCAGCCGCACGGTCTCGCCCTTCTCGTTTTGGATCTCCGGGAAACGGATGTCGGCGTCGGTGAGCATGTGGTAAGCGGTGGAGGCGGTGGCGGAAACGTCCCTGCTCATGGCAAGCAGCGTCTCCTCGCTCTCCGACAGCGTATGGGGGCGGTTTCTGATCAGGTCGTCCAGCATCATGTCAAAGTCCGAAAACTCGGGATCGGCTTTGAGCGCGGACAGATATTTTTCGTCTTTGGACAGCAGTTCCGGCGAAATATACGCCGCCTTGCTGCCCAAAACCGTAGCCGCCTGCTGGATCTTGGACACCATGCCCTGGTAGAGGGTGCTCGCGTTGTCCTCGTCCCTGCGCATCCTGGCATATGTATACAGGCTCGACGCGATGCGGTCGCAGTCGTCAGACAGTTTAAGCGCCTTGAGCGCTTCATCCCTGTTCCCCAGCCTGCCCTTATGCTTTTCCAGTTCGTTTCCCATCTCCGCCAGCTTTTTGAGTTCCTGTTCCCAGGCTTCGTTGGTGGGATATATGTCTTCCAGCCTCCAGGTGTTCTCCTTAGCGACTTCGCTGCGTTTCAAAAGCTTTTCGGCCATCGTGCTTCTCCTTAAGTATGTTTTGACTGATTATAGCATTTTGGAAAGAAAAATAAAAGCGGGGAAGGAAAAATCCCTCCCCATCAGCCTGCCGTTCTCAGCCTCTGTCTTCAAATATCCTGGCGGAGATCAGTCTCCAGTCTTCGCTTGGTTCCAGAGTGAAACACATACGGTAATCGCTTTTATTCGCCGAGAACTCCAAATCGACCGTGTACATATCGCCACCCCGCCATTTGACCATAACTCGGCTCAAATAGTATTCGCTTTCCTGCAGCTCTTCGTTCCTTCCGTAGGCGTTTACGGCGTCTGTAAGCTTGCCGAGAACATGCTGCCTGATCTGCTGTATTATTTCCCATAAAAAGCCCGCGTCTTCTCCGTTATCAGAAACGGAGTTTAGCATTTCCTCACCCCTGCCGTCGGTGAAGCTCAGGGAGAGTGCTTCGCCATTTGAGTATCTCTCATACCACATATTCGATCCATTCTGGTCGAACAGCGGTCCGCCTTCCCCTTCCCCAAGCTCAATATCGTGGGCGGTGTAAGCCATAACGACACCATATTTTGCATTTATGTATTCTCTTGCACCCGGAAGCAGTTCGTCGAACTTTGCACCGCAGTTGTGTTTGCCGTTGCTCACGCATACGGGGCATGGCCTTTTTCCGTCGTTGACAGCCTCGGTCACATCATGCATTTCAGCATTAACCATACCTATACAATCCTTGTCCTCGTGATAAAAGACACCTTTGGGGGTATACCAGACCAACTGCGTGATTGGCATTTGTTCGTTTGACGCCTTATTCGGCTGCGGCGTGGGAGTGGGCATTACCATGGCTGTCGTTTTCGGGGGGATATCCGGCAAGGTTTCCTCATCCATTTCATGCATGACACAGATAGGACAAGGCTGCTTTCCTTCTTCCACCACGTCCTCCAGTCTTGCCATCATTGCGTTTTCCATGCCGGAACAGCGTTCATCGTAATGATAGAAATTACCGTGTTCTGTATAATACACTTCGGTGTAATATGCCGTCGTGGCGTTATCTTCACTGCCCTGCGTTAGCGGCGTCTGCGTGGTAGGCGCGGGCGCACCCGTGTTCCCCGCGGCGAACGCCACCAGCAGCGCGCACGCGGCCAGCGCGGCTACGGCGGTTGCTATCCTGATCTTATGTAAAAGCTTCACTTTCTTTTCCCCTTTCTGTATCCCAATCAGTATGGAATCATGGAAAGCTTTGGGTGTGGGCTTGAACGCCCTGTCAAGCTTCATAGTATTCACCTCCAAGCAGGTCTCTGAGCCTGCCCCTTGCCTGATGCAGCCGCGATTTCACTTTAGGTTCCGGAATCCTGAGTATCATCGCGACCTCTTTCAGGCTGTAGCCTTCCAGATAGTGTAAAAGCGTAGGTAAGCGGTATTTTTCAGGCAGCTTCATAAGCGCGTCGGCCAGGTCCATGTCCCGTTCCCGGTCCCGGGACGCTTCGGGTATGTCCTCGTCAAGTTCCCTGACGTCTCCCCTGCGCTTCCTCAGCATGCCTCTGCACTCGTTGATCAGTATGCGCACCAGCCACGTGTCAAAGTACGCCTCGCTGTAAAGTTTGTCCTTGTACTGCCACGCCTTTGCCATGGTCTCCTGCGCGGCGTCACAGCAGTCCTGATCGTTCCAGAGTATGGAGTACGCTATTCGGTAGAGCTTGCGCTCCGCCTTAAGCACACGCCGGGTAAATTCAGCGCCGTCCAAGCTCTCACTTCCGCTTTCCATACCGTTAGATGCGTTTGAGACAGAAAAAGTTGAAAACCGACACAAAAAAAGTGAGAAAGCTTCCTTTCCCACTTCGCAAGCATACAGTTCTGATACCTTCAGTCGTTTCCCGAGCTTTTCTGGAATGCCAGACGTTCGTTGTCCCCGTCACGGAACAGGCGTATCTTTCCGCACAGCGTAAACCCCAGGCGGGCAAGCCCGTTTATCATGGGGCGGTTGTTGCGGTGAGTGTCGATCCTGACTTCTCCCGTCAGCTTGATGCACCAGTCGACCGCTTCCTTCAGCACCCCTTTGCGGGAATAATCGGAGGCTATCCGGTGGATGGTCGCATACGGCTTTTCATTGAGCCAATGTCCGTCATAAATACCCGGATAGGTGGGATCCGGCTGCGTGAATACCGAAAACACGCCGTATATGTGCCCGTTTTCGTCCTGCATCACGCGGCAGACCCCGCTTTCGATATCCCGCAGTATGTCTTCGCGCCCGGGATATCCGTTCACCCACTGGGTGGAGTTTCCCTGCGCCGCCATTCGCGCGCGGGCGCCTTCAAATATCCGCTCAATAAATGGAACGTCCATGTCTTCAGCTTTCCGTATCATGCTGTTCAAAGCCCGGCGGGGATACCCCGCCCGAAGCGCCTGCTCCTCTCTGTTCTGTTGATTCCGATATTCACCAATCGGCGCTGCCCGGTAGTTTCCCGGAGACCCGGGCAGCCGGATGCGGTTTTTTTGATACCGTTTTCCTCCTGCGGCCGGCCCGTTTGGCAGATTATACCATCCCGCCGCTCATATGGCAAGCGAAGCGAGTTTTCCCTTGACCTTTCCGTGAAAATGATGTATATTTATAAGGATTTATAATACTTTGGAAGATTCCATTTCCCGGGAGGACACATGACCCGGCTCTGGCTGAAAATCATAAAAGACCACCGGATAGACAGGCATTTCACCGCCGAATGCGCGTACAGCGAAGTCAAAAGCTGCTTAAATGAGATGTGCCGCGAAGCTGATCTGCCCTGTCCCATCTGGCTCGCAAAGCACGAAAACGAATTTGAGCGTTTCCGCAAGACATCCTTTTCCCCGGATCATTTTATCGAGTCTGTGGAGTTCGACAAGCTGGAGATCGACTTTATCGACGATTCCGACAAAAAGCGCAAGAATCCCGACCCCAGAAATCAGTTTTAGTTGAGAGGTTCATATGAGACGTATCGCTCTGATCCTTGCCCTGCTTATGTGCTGCGCGTGTCTGGCTGAAGGTATAGGCTGTGACACCCGCTTCAACGGCTGCGTGGGTCTTCCCGTCACCTGGACGCTGGAAGGCGCCGACACGGCTTCACAGTGGCTCGTGTATCTGGTGGACGAAAACAAAATCGTATACGAGACCCAGTCTTCGGACAGCGTGTTCAGCTACACCCCTTCCAAAGGAGGACAGTACGTCTGCGTATGCCGCTTGAAAAACGGCGATGCGCTGGTGAGCGATGAAATGAGCGTTGCAGACACGCTGTATCTGGGCGTTTTCGAGCAGGATGCCAACGTCAAGACCTCGGACCCCATCGAATGGATGATCCTCTCTGTGGAAAACGGCAAGGCGCTGCTGATGTCCAAATACGTGCTCGAAAACCGCTCCTACTTCAATCCCTGGTGGATCAAGTATAAGTACACCTTCTGGGCTCATTCTTACATTAGCGATTTCGCCACCAACTACTGGGGCAGCATGCCCGAGGATCCTTCCCGCCTTATCACCATCAAAGGGCGAAACGGCATACTTTGGGAGGACAGAAAGTCCCGGCGCAGCGAAGAAGATCTCTACGAAAGCAATATGCATATCCGCTGGTATCTGAATCACGATTTCCTGGAGCAGACGTTTACCGAGGCGGAGCGCGAGCGCATTTGCCTGACCCACCTCGCCAATCCCGACAACCCGGAGTCCAAAGTCGCGGGTGGACCCGATACGGACGACTACATATTCTTTCTGAACTATTTGGAAATGAAAGCCTATCTCCCCAACGCTGCCGACAGGAAAACCAAACTGACCGTCTCCGCCCGGCGCGGAAGTTCCGACATCAACGAACCCGTCTACTGGATGCGCACCCCCGGGCATACCCGGGTCGACGCCATGATAATCTACGGTTCCAACGGCAATATGTCCTATTGGGGCACGGATGTCGGCCATTCCAATGTTGGCGTGCGTCCCTGCATGTGGATCAGCATCGGCGGATGATCATTTAACTCCATATATCGGGACTGCCTTTTGCAGGCAGTCCCGTTCATTTTGACTTTAACTGACTTTTAACAAAAATTGTTAGCACTCACTATTGACGAGTGCTAATACGTGTGATATAATGTGCACGTAATCAAGGGGGAGCGATCCCCGGAAAGCTACAAAGTACCGATTACAGGAGGATAATGACCATGTTGATGAGAAATCTTTTTAATGACGATATTTTTGACGGATTCTTTGACGACTTCGTTCGTCCCGCAAGGGAGACCCGCTATACCCGCCAGCTTATGAGCACCGATATCAAGGAGCTGGAAAACGGATATGAGCTGCACATCGAACTGCCCGGCTACAAGAAGGACGACGTGCAGGCGGAGCTCAAAGACGGTTACCTGACCATCACCGCCAGCGCCAAGACCGAAGACGAAAACGCCGAAAAAGGCCGCTTCGTACGCAGAGAACGCTATGTGGGCACCTGCTCTAGGAGCTTCTACGTAGGCAAGGAACTTACTCAGGAAGACATCAAGGCCAGGTTCGAAGACGGCATTCTGAAGATCAGCCTGCCCAAGCCCGAACAGCTCCAGCGCGTCGAAGAAAAGAAGTACATCCCCATCGAAGGCTAAACCAAAGGGAGAGGCGATCGCCTCTCCCCTGTTTTTACGGGATCCGGAGCGTTCGCTTCGGATCCTTTTTTATGGCACACGCGCCGCGGCGTTACTGCCGTTCCTTGTTCTCGTATACCTTCCTGATGCGCAGCATGCCGTCTATCTCCCTGAGCCTTTCTACGGTGTCGTGGGGCATCGCGCGGTTAAGATCCAGCAGTGTGTACGCGTAGTCTCCCCTGCTCTTGTTCGCCAGGTTCTCTATGTTCAGCCCGTGGGCGCCGAAGAATGAGGTGATCTGGCTTAACATGTTGGGGATGTTCCTGTGCAGTATCGCCACGCGCGCTGCCGCCTCGCACCTGCCCATATTGAGTTCCGGGAAATTCACCGAATGCAGTATGTTGCCGTTATCCAGGTAGTCCTGCAGCTGATCCGCCGCCATTATGGCGCAGTTGTCCTCCGCTTCTTCGGTGGACGCGCCTAAATGCGGTATGACAATCGCCTTGTCCATGTTCGCGCTCACCGTGTTCGGGAAGTCGGTCACATAACGGCTCACCTGACCTTCTTTAAGCGCTTCCGTCATCGCTTTTTCATCCACGAGCACATCCCTGGCGAAGTTCAGCACCACCGCGCCGTGCTTCAGCTTTTTGATCGTCTCGCGGTTTATCATGCCCTTTGTCGAATCCGTGGCGGGCACGTGGATAGTAAGATAATCGCTTACAGCGTATACCTCCGCCTCCGACTCCGCATGATGCACCATGGGGCTCAGGTTCCAGGCCGCCTGCACGGACATGAACGGGTCGTAGCCGTACACTTTCATGCCCAGCGCCACCGCGGCGTTTGCGACTATGCCGCCTATCGCGCCCAGACCGATTATGCCCAGGGTCTTGCCCTGTATCTCATGGCCGGAAAACTGCTTTTTCGCGCTTTCCGTATCCGCCGCAATGTTTTCGTCCGCGCTGTTGGACTTCACCCAGTTGATGCCGCCCACCACGTCACGTGCCGAAAGCAGCAAGCCGCACAGCACCAGCTCCTTCACGGAATTGGCGTTCGCGCCGGGAGTGTTGAACACGACGATGCCCGCTTCGGAACACCTGTCGATGGGGATATTGTTTACACCCGCGCCCGCTCTGGCGATAGCTCTGAGGCCGTCGGGCAGCGCCATGCTCTTCATGTCCGCCGACCTGACCAGCACGCCCGCGGCTTCTTCCATATTGTCGGTAAGGCTGTACCCCGCACGGAAGCGGTCGGTGCCGACCTTCGCGATCTTGTTTAAGCAGTATATCTTACGGTCTTTCATCACTTGCACGTCTCCCTCTCAAATTCGCGCATGAACGCCACCAGCTTTTCCACGCCTTCCATGGGCATCGCGTTGTATATGGATGCCCTCATGCCGCCGACCGTCCTGTGGCCTTTAAGGTTCTTGAACCCTTCTTTCGAAGCCGCTGCGATAAACTTTTTATCCATCTCCTCGTCTCCGGTCACGAAAGGCACGTTCATAAGCGACCTGTCCTTTTTCTCGACAGTGCCTTTGAACAGTTCGGAACCGTCCAGAAAATCGTACAGCAGCTTGGCCTTGGCTTCGTTGCGCTTCTTCATTTCCGCCAGACCGCCCAGCTTCTTGAGCCACTTGAACACCAGCCCGCACACATAAATGTTGTAGCAGGGCGGCGTATTGTACAGGCTCTTGTTGTCCGCGTGGATCTTGTACCTGAGCATGGACGGCGTGAACGGAAGCACGTCTTCTCTTATCAGGTCTTCCCTGATTATGACTATGGTCACGCCCGCGGGACCTACGTTTTTCTGCGCGCCGCCCCAGAGGATGCCGTATTTGCTCACATCCATGGGTTCTGACAGGAACATGGACGAGATATCGGACACCAGATCCTTGCCCTTCGTGTCGGGCAGCGTTTTGATGGTGGTGCCGTATATGGTATTATTCTGGCAGATGTATACATAATCCGCGTCCGGCGACACGGGCAGGTCGCTCAAATCAGGTATATATGTGAAATTGCGGTCGGCAGACGAGGCGATCACGTTCACCTTGCCGTACATTTCCGCTTCTTTCGCCGCCTTTTTGGCCCACTGACCCGTGATTATGTAATCCGCCACGCGGTTGACCATCAGGTTCATAGGTACCATGGCGAACTGCGTATGCCCGCCCCCCTGCAAAAACAGCACCTTGTAGTTGTCGGGTATGCCCATCAGTTCCCTTAGATCGGCTTCGGCGGTCTGGATGATCTCCTCGTAATCCTTTGACCTGTGGCTCATTTCCATGACCGACATGCCCGAGGAACCGTATTCCAGCATTTCATCCGCACAGATCTTAAGCACTTCTTCGGGAAGCGCGGCGGGGCCGGCTGAAAAATTATATACCCTGCTCATTGATTGCTCCTTTCCGTGGACCCGGTCATTCCGGGATTCAACTCATAAAATCGAATATACATTGCATATTATACTTTGGTATGCAAGTATTTGTCAACTTTTTGACCGTTAAGTGTTTATTTATTCATCCATTTTGCAAGTTCGACGTTTCGTACAGACTGTTGAAGCGTTTTATCGTATCTATCTCGCCGGGATCGTAAGGCCGCAGGCTCGGGCGGAACAGGTCGTGCTGCCAGAGCTTGAAGTCATAATCCACGCTGCCTTCTTTCTGCTCGTACTGTTCCCACATGGAGTCCCACGGCTCGTAGGTCTGGGTCTTTCCCGCGACGAATCCCCAGCACCAGCAATTGATGCGTTCAAGGTACAGCAGCGGATACAGTTCCCGTACGTTCTGGTGGTTTATCCTGTGAAGCCACTCCGTAAGCAGGATCGGTTTGTTAAGGCGTTGGAGCTGCTCGTACCCTATAACGAATTTGTCGAGCGGCTGGTAATTGTGCCACGATATCACGTCGCTAAGACTCGCGCTCAGCGCGTCGTTCGGTCTTAAATTGTCGTAGTCCTTCCAGTACCACACATCCGAACACAGCGGCTGCACCGGGTCAAGCTCCCTCACGGCATCGAACATGAGCCGGATCAGGGGCAGACAGCGCTCCGTTCCAATGGTTATACCGGGTTCGTTGTACACGTTCCAGCACACCACGCGTTCGTCCGCGCGGTATCTTGACACTATCTCGCCCACCATCTCCAGGTATTTGTCCCTGGTCTCGGCGCGCTCGAGTTCGTGGTACGGCGTGAGCGCTTTCTGCTCGTCAGTCAGCGGCGCGCGGCCCTGATGATACCCCAGCGCGTACGCCTGCTCCCCCAAAGGCTTGGGAGCATATTTTTCGCCCCTGCACAGCTGCGCTTCGTTTGCCAGCACCGGCATGACCTTAAGGCCAAATCGTGCGCACAGGGCTATATAGCCCTCAAGCATCTCCATGAAAGACGCGCGCTCCTGCAGCCACACGTCGAATTCGACTATCAGCCGCACCGTATTGAACCCAATGTCCCGGCACAGCGCCAGTTCCCTTTCCGCCGTGCGCATATGGCGCGCATTATCGTAACTCTGCCACATGTCTATACGGCTGCAGCAATCGCTGCCAATGAAATTGCAGCCCCGCAGCCAGCCCGCTGTGTTCTGCCAGGCACGGGCCTGTTCGCATGTCCAGGTTTTGTTCATTCTGTCAGTTTTCCCCCGTCTGTGGCCGGATTTCGATCTCATCGTCCGCGATCCTGATCACATGCGAACAATTCAGCACCCTCCCTGAGCCTCCGTCGCAATAGTACGTTACCAGGTATCCCCCGTTTACTCTTATCATCGCAGGGTAGCAATAGCTGTCCGCCGGGTCGTCTTCGATCAGAAAGCATCTGCATGTGTGCTCTTTGAACGTCTTCCAGGAAAACTCCTTCGCCGGTTTTGCGAAAGACTGTCCTTTATCGTCAGATACAGCCAGCACGATGGGCGACCTTTGGGGCGATCCCCAAGGAGTACTATGTGCCGAGCACGGCGAATGCCCTGCCGGATTGAATACCGCGATGACCTTGTCTCCGAGTCCCGCCGTGCGCATGGGCGAATCGGGAGACGGGAACAGCAGGTTCGGTTCCGGCACCGTCCACGTCCTGCCAACGTCCTTTGAGAAAGACTGATACTGAAAGCCGTACACCGTGCGCATATAACACCATAAAGTGCCGTCAGGCAGTTCCAGCAGCCCCGGTTCCTGCAGTCCGGCGGCGTCGCCGTAAGGAGAAGCAATGCTGCTCATGTCCTCATGCCAGCTGCGCCCGCAGTCATCCGAGCAGAAGAACCTCACGACACCCGGCTCAAGGTCGTACCTGTGCACCGCGTTTCCCGCAAAAGAAGCGGGCGTTATTATCCTTCCTGCTTTTGTAACGATCGAGGCGGCGTTCGTGCCGCAGTAATAGCCGATATCGCCGGTGCAAAACGTCAGTTTGCTCCAGGTCTTTCCTTCGTCGGATGAATACCTGAACACCGGCATGCAGGATATGGTGCCGTCAGGCTCAGTATTCTTGCGCAGGTAGCAGGCTCCGAGCTCTCCTCCGGGCAGCCTTATCAGCGTACAGGCCATATTGTTGCGGCAGTCGTAATCGTCGTCAAACAATTCCCTGGGTTTGTTCCAGCTTTCCCCTTCGTCGTATGAAATCACGGCCATTATGCGGGAATAGTCATGGTCTCCGCCTTCCCCTCCGAAATGGGAATACGCCAGCATAACGCCGCCGTCGCTCAGCCTGATAAAACTGCCTTCGCCGTTTCTGGGATTGGCAGGCGAAGTCTCAAGCGTTTTCACGAGCCGTCCGACTTTCTTCATGCGGTTTCCCCCTTTTGCGCCTCTTCGGTCCGTTCCATTCTTTAACAGCGGTTTTTTCCATAAGATAGTCCTCATTATACTTCATCCGTCCTGCAGTCGGCAATAGGAAAACCCTCCAAAAATATACAGATGCTCATATTTGTTTCTTTTTGGGCTGCACGCTTGGCAATCATGCGAATAATCTGCTATAATCTTGGCATACTTGTTTATGAAGGTGACACACCCATCATGCGGAACATAGGCATATTCGCCCACGTGGACGCAGGCAAGACCACTCTGTCCGAGCAGCTTCTGCTGCTGGGCGGCGCCATACGCAAAGCCGGCAGCGTGGACAGCGGCACGGCGCACACCGACAGTCTGCCCGTGGAGCAAAGGCGCGGCATTTCGGTAAAGGCCAGCTGCGTGCGTCTGTCCTGGCGGGGCGAACCCATCAACCTGATAGACACTCCCGGCCACACCGATTTCTCCGCCGAGATAGAGCGCTCCATGTGGGCGTTGGACGGAGCCGTGATAGTCGTGTGCGGAGTGGAAGGCGTGCAGCCCCAGACCGAGCTGCTGTTTGAAACGCTGCGTTCACAGGAACTGCCGGTGTTCTTTTTCATAAACAAAATGGACAGAAACACCGCGGACTCCGGGCGCGTCGCGTCCCATATCCGCAGGCGTCTTTCGGACAGGGCCGTTCAGATAAACGACGGGCAGCTGCTGCTGGAGACCCTGTGCGATTGCGACGACCGGCTTATGGAAATGTACCTTGACGGACAGACGCCCGACCAAACGGACATAAAAGATACGCTTTCGGCGCTGGCAAAAAAGGGCGAAGTATTCCCCATACTCGAAGGTTCGGCGCTTAAGGGCATTGGCATCGAAAACGTGCTGGACGGCATAATCGATTTTCTCCCGCCTCCGGATACCTCAAAAACAGCATTGTCCGGCGTCGCCTTCGCTGCGGCGCACGACAGACTGCTGGGCAAAGGCATGTGGGTCAGGGTGTTCGGGGGCAGGCTGGAAAGCCGCGACCAAATCACCCTTCCAGGGCGAGCCGATCCCCTGACTGGAGAGATCACCCGGGTGCAAAGCAAGATAACTCAGATCAGAAGCGTGGACGATACCGACACCGGAAGCCTTTCTGCCGGGGATATAGGCGTCATATACGGCATAAGCCAGCTGAAAGTGGGACAGATCATCGGTTCTGCCGAATACCTCCCCCGCACTGTGCGGCCCGGCTCCCTGCGCGCTCCGCTGACCACGGTCAAGGTCGAAGCTGTCGACCCGACCAGGCAGACTGCCCTCGCAGCCGCCTGCCGCGCTCTTGCTGACGAGGATCCTCTGCTTTCCGCCCGCTTCGTAAGCGCCACGGGCGAGCTTGACCTGGATGCCATGGGCGCCATCCAGCTCGAGATACTTGAAGATGCGCTGAAGACCCGTTTTGGTCTGGAAGCGCGTTTCGGCGACCCTACCGTGATCTATAAGGAAACCATTGCCAGGGAAGCCGTGGGTTTCTGCGCTTACACCATGCCCAAGCCCTGCTGGGCGATACTCAGGTTCGAACTGCACCCCGGCAAAAGGGGCAGCGGCGTGGCTTTCCGGTCCGTCGTTCCCGCCCGGGAGATACTGCCCCGCTACCAGCACCAGGTCGAGCAGGCGATCCCCCTGGCGCTGTCACAGGGGCGGCTTGGGTGGCAGGTCACCGATATAGACATAACGCTTACGGGCGGCAGCCATCACCAGTTCCATACACATCCGCTGGACTTCATCGTCGCCACGCCCTGGGGAATACAGGACGGGCTTCGCGCCGCCGGCAGCGTGCTTTTGGAGCCGGTGCTCGAACTGCGTCTGCGCGTCCCCGCGGAATGCACGGGAAGGATCATCAGCGACATAAACGCCATGCGCGGCGAAGTGATCCACGTGGATTCGGCAGACGACTACGCCGCGGTCACCGCCCTTGTGCCCGCCAAGGAGAGCCTGGACTACCCCACCCGTCTCGCAGTCGCCACCGCGGGCAAAGGCGGCATGAGCGTGCGTCTTAACGGCTACAGTGAGTGTCCCCTGGAACTTGGTGCGGTCGCTCCCCGTCGCAATGTCGATCCTTTGGACACCAGCAGGTACATACTCGCCGCCAGGAGTGCGCTTGAGGGCGGCATATTCGATCTGTAACCGGTGCCCGCCTGTTTCCGTATCCTGCGCGTCTCGGTTACTTCAGATTCAACAATTAATATCATAAAAAAGAGTGCCTGTATCCGAGCATTTGGCGGGCGCACCCGTTTTTGATACTGCGTTTGAAGTGCTCCTGCCGATTTCTAACAAAGAAATTTTGGTTTTTATCAGAATATTCAAATCTTCATGGTGACAAAGCCGTTTAAAAGTCGTATAATATTAAGGGAAAGTAAATTTGGATAGGAGTTTCGTTTTTTACCGTTAACTTATGCGCAGGCGACCACAAACATTTTTGATACGAACGGAAAAGGAGGTCAAACCATCATGAAGCTCAAAAGACTGCTCTCGGTGCTGCTGACGGTGTTGATGCTGCTGGGAAGCGTTCCCGCTTTGGCAGCCTCCGGCACGGCTACCGACTCCTACTGTCCCAGCGACAGAAGCGGCAACCATACCCATTACTGGCTGGATTGGGAAGTCACCAAGCAGGCGACCTGCAAAGCGGCGGGCACCAAGACCCGCACGTGCTATTTCTGCAGGTATAAGCAGACGAAATCGATCGCGAAGCTTGACCACCAGTACAGTTCCTGGACGGTGACCAAGAAGGCTACCTGTACCGCTGCCGGTTCCCGCTACCGCAAATGCAAGGTCTGCGGCACGAAGCAGACCCAGACCCTTAAAAAGCTGGCGCACAGCTGGGGCGAGTGGCTGATCATTGCCCCTGCCACGGACTTTTCCGCAGGGACCCGTTCCCACAGCTGTAAAAACTGCGGTACCTCCGAAACTAAAAACTTTGATCCCGAGGGCACTCTGCGCAAGGGCGACAAAGGCGACAGCGTAAAGAAGTTCCAGGAAGCGCTTAACAACGCGGGCTTCGACTGCGGCAAAGCGGACGGCATATTCGGTCAAAACACCGAAAGCGCGGTCAAAAGTCTGGAAGCTGCCCACTCCTTCACCTCCGACGGCGTAGCCTGGCCCGGTGTGCAAAAGTGGCTGAGCAGCGGCAACGTGCCCGATGACATAAACAAAGGCCCGATCCAGACTTTCAGCAATCCCCCGAAAAATCTCGATCTTCCCGCAAACGCGGGTTACGGCGGCTCCCTTATCGCTTTAGGCGCCGATCTTATTCCCCCCGCTCCTTACACTGCGGGCACGATGGTCGTTGCGAGCTGCTACCTTTACAACCTGAGCGATAACGCGCTTCAGCTGGACAGCCTGGACTGCGACAACGCGGATAATATGATCTCCACCGAGCCCTGGATGGATCATTCTTCCGCAGCGATCGCTCCCAAATCCAAGAATCCCTTCATGGTGCTGCTCAAAGTCACCGACGATGACGTGAACGACGGCTGGGGCACTTACACCGTCACCGCCACCGCACATGACCCGGAGCACCCTGAAGAGACTTCCGAAGCGATATGCACTCTCACATTCACGATCCAGAAGGATAAGCCCTCCATATTCGTGATGTTCGACTGGTCTTATCATTACGCCGGCGAATTCGGCGAGACTGTTGATCTGCCCCTTGCCGTATACAACAACGGCAACGCAGATCTGAAAATAACCGACTACGAGATCATCCCCAGGGACGAACCCGCCCAGCCGGGCTGCGGTGTATTGACTTACCCGGAAGAGTACCACACTCTGTTCGAAGTTGGTGATTGTTTCAATGCCACTCTGTCCGTGACGATAGACGAGTATGACGCCGCTTTCGCCGCCGACACCGGAAACGGCGACAACACGCTGAGGACAGTCAGGTTCTTCGCTCAAACCGCTGAAATCAAAGAGGTTTCAGACTATGATTATGCGTTCATCACCGTGCTGGAAGGCGATACGGAATCCCTGCCCGCGATACGGCTGGAAGTCATTCCCAAAACATCTCAGACCGACTTTGTCCAGGGAGAAACTCAGGACTTCACCCTGCGCCTGATCAACGAAACTCCGGACGACATTCTCTACATACCCAAAGTCGACGCTTCGGATCCCGACGGTTACTTAAGGGCAGGTTATGTGGAATCCGTACTGCCGGCGTACGACTCCGTCGAGATGCAGGACTCCTATACTTTCACTCTGTCTGACGCCGGAAAGCCTTCCATAACCCTCTCCTGGGTCGGATCCGCCGCGAGCGAAGACGGCGAAGAGCATTGGTCCGAATCCGTCGAGCTCGAATATAAGGTATACTCCGAAGGCTACGACTGGACGCCTCCCACCGAAGAGGGCTCTCTGATCGTAATAAAGAGCGTCGCCGGTTCCTCCAAACTGCCTCAGGGCTATCAGGAAGGCGAGACGATCCATTACGAGATCACCGTTACGAATCCTTCCTCCGCCACGTATTTCGAGATCAATGTCTACGATCCCCTTAAAGGCAGCAACGAAGACGCGCTGGTAGGCAAGATCGTCAACCTCGCTCCTTTCAGCTCGGCGACGGTCAAGTTCGACTACAAAGTCACAAAGGACGACGTCGACAACAAAAAGGTGGTAAACACCGCCACGGCAGATTTTATAGACAACCGCGGCAACATCTCCAAGAAAGACAGCAACAAGCTGGAGACGCCCACCTACAGGCCGCCGAAAAAGCAGACCTCGTCCGGAGACTGCTGCGTGCTCACGCTTAAAGGCAAAGGCGAAGGCATAGAAGAGTACCGTCTGGATTACTGCGACGAGCACAACGGCGTCCAGACGAAGGTCAAGTCCCTCGTAAACGCCGCAAAGACCGAAAAGAGCATGCTCCAGGCCTGGAAGAAGGCGGAGATCCTGTGGACAGATGCGCTGAATAAAGAGTATGACAGGATGCTTTCCGGGGCTAACGACGAGCTTAAGCAGCTTATCAACTCGGAAAGGGAGCTCTTCTTCGCACAGCTGGCGCTTAAGCGCGAGTGTCTGGAGACAAAGCACCCCGATCAGCTCTATATAGTGTATGAGCAGATCGCTCGCGACCTTATGAACAAGACCACCGAGATCTGTTACGAAAGGCATACCGCGCCCAGGCAGCGCGCCGACAGCCGCACGAACAAGGATATAGCAGAGCTTGAAGCCATAGTTCCCGCTGAAGTGTGCTCCAGGGAAGAAAAGCAGCTGAAAGCCGCCCTTAAGTTCACCGAAAAGGAATGCCTGAAGCATTACGGCGTAGACATGAGAGCGGAACAGACTTTCGCAAACGCGGGTGATGACAACCTTTCCCAGGCATGGCTGCTGGTCACACGCATGTGGCTTTCTGAGCTTGACTCTCTGACCAGCACCCGTTACCTGGCCGCCGACGAGGAGACCAGGCCCGTGATCGCTGCAGACCGCACCTCATTCGGCGAATGGCTGGAAGCCCGGCGCAAGCTGCTCGAAAAGCTGTATCCCGACCAGGAGAACACGGTAAACGAAGTGATCGTCCGCATCATCAAGACAAGAGTATTCGATGCCTGCCTGATCGGCGAATAGCTCCATCGTTTCCTCACCACAGAAATGCCGCCGCGAAATAATCGCGGCGGCTGTTGTTTATCCCGGCATCACGCGTCCGGGAAATACTCCCTGAACGCGTCATAACCCGTATGCACGCTTTCTGCGGGATCGTAGCTCAGCAGTTGGAAGAACGGTTCCAGGGATCTCATGGGGCTGAGACCTTTCCCGCGCAGGTCGAGGTACCGGTCTATCGTCTGCTGCTTCCCCGCCATCAGTATCCATTTGAAGCGTATATCTTCCAGCTGATCGGCGTTCTCCTCCGTATAATGTATCAGCCCGTGCTTTTCTATGATCGCGCACGCTTCCTCCGCCACCGTTTCATAATCCGCCTGTGTCAGCGGCGGAGACAGCGCAAGGCGTTTGCAGCCGCCCGCCACACACTCGCAGAACGCGGTCACCATGCCGAGTATAAACGCTCTTTTGTCCAAATGCGCGCGGTCCATTCCTGTCCTCCTCCATGCCGTAACGTCAAAACATTCGTAACCGCCTGCTTACGGCTTCCAATACCTGTCGATCTCCGAATTGACCATACCGACCCACTCGGAAAGCACTTCGCTTCGACCGTTGACGGTGCTTATATCTTTCAACACGAACTCAAACGGCGTGCCATTGCGGTTGCAGGCAAGTATTACGCGCCGTATCTCTTTTCGGGCAGCCTCTTCATCCAGCGCTCCGCGGCTCACGAACGCAGGATTGGGTTTATACGACAAAACATAATCGCGTCCGATATTGTCCGCCGCCACGTCCGGGTCCGCCCAGGGCGTTATCGATATCCGGCGCAGGTTTTTGAAGCGTTTTCTCAAATTCGGGATCTGGTCGTGCAAAGGCTCGCAGCACCCGTAATACGACAGCCCGCAGCGGTCGAACAGGCGCTGTATGTACTTGAGATCGAACTCGTCTCGCACCTTAGGCGACACCATGCTGAAAGCCTGCGCCATGGAGCGGCACCATACGTCCTTCGCCGTGATTTTGTCCCGGTCCATATCCTTGACGGGCAGTTCCCGGGTACATGCGGGCGTGCAGTGAAGGTAATACGGATCTGTCTCAAGCACGTTCAGTTCTTCGTACCTGGTCAGCCTGTGCTCCTGTATCCTGGTGAATTGCTCCACTATCGCGTGCATGTATTCCGGACGGTCGTGCAGGTCTATCATGCAGTTTTCCGCGCCTCTGAGCATTGCGATGTCGTCCCAGGTCGGCATATACAGCATTACGCCTGCCTTGCGTACGGGCAAGAGCCCGTCAAAGACCGCGGACGCTAGCTCCACGTTTGCCTCGGTCTCCTTTTCGTTCAGGCTGACGTCCGGCAGGTGGAACTGCTTCAGCGCCTTTTCGTCTTCCAGCAGATCCGTATAGCGATGTGAGGATATGCTGCTGCCCGTGACGGAGTGTATCGTGCGTGAATCCGTCACCTTAAACCCGTATCCGCTGTCGTCGATCGCCACCCTGGCTTCCGCGTACGGTTTCAGGGCGTAGTCCCCTCTGTGATGCGTGCATTTGAAAATGTCGGTCCGCAGTCTCCGCTCCATTGCCCTGCATCCTGGGTCTTCGCACGTGAGTCTCAGTTCTTCGCAGTCAAGTTCACCCCACGGTTCCTCAAACACGAGCACCGGCGGCCTGACCGTGCCGATCAAGCTGTTCAGGTCCCTGTACCTTTCCGGGATCGCAAGATTGTATTCATCAAGGGCAAGCTCGGTATACTTTCGGGCAAGTTCCCTGAGGATCTTGAGATCTTTTTTCGCTACAACGCCGTTTGTCATATGAACACCGTCACCCATAGAGTTTTACGCCGGCTCAGTTTTCCCACACGCTGTCGTTCCGGCCTGCGGTCAGTGGCAGCGTTTTGCCGTCCATGACCAATTCAGCTTTCATGTCCTCGGGAACCTCCACGCTTATGACCGTATTCAGCAGCGTTTTCCGGTAAGACACTCCCAGCTTTCCTAGCGGAGTGGTTATATGACCTTCCGCTTCGGGCAGCCATTGCATGAAACGAGGCTCGATTTGCACTTCCCGCCAGCCTGCGGACCCGTTTGCCTGTTTCATGCCCAGCGCATCGTAGAACAGCTGTTTTGAAGCAGCTCCGAACATGGGATGATCGAGCGAACGCTGATATTCGCAGTCTGACCAGTATTCCCACAGCGTGGTGGTGCCCGTGCGCATCATGGAGCCGAAGGAATTGGGCTTTTCACTGGTCAGCAGACGGCATTCCAAGTCGTAACGTCCCTTTTCGCCCAGCAGCCTGGTGACAATTTCCGTGCCGAAAATACCTGTGTCGTAGCTGCCAAGTCTGTCGTATCGATTGAAAAAGTTTTCCAAAGTGAGATTATCGCCCAGCCCGATGTCAAGCGCGAAGGCGTTGGCTCCCTGCACGTTGCCGGCAAAGTCATGTGTCGCGACGTCATAATAGTTCCGGATGATCGCATCGCAGGCTGCCCTCCTGCGTTTCTGCCACAGCGGGTTTTCAGGCTTTCCGAGTATGCCGTCGATAGCTGTCACAGCGTCCAGCGCCTTGATCTTGAAGTACGTGTTCACGAACGGCGGCGGTAGTTTGATCGGGTCCGGAGTGCACCAGTCCCCCAGGCACCACTCCCCTGCCCGGTCGCTCACCACCAGATCGTTTTCGCTGTGCAGTTCCAGATAGTCCAGATACTTGACCATACCCGAGTACATCTCTTTAAGCGGCTTACTGTCACCATATTGATAATAATAGTTGAGCGGCACGGTGATAATGGCTATATCCCAGCCTCCGGGTCCGCCGCCGCAGCGGGTATAAGGGGCGGTATTCTGCACGTGTCCGGTATGTTCATCCTGACAGTCGAGTATATCCCGCATCCATTTGCGCACAGTGTCTTTATAGTCGATCGCCAGCATCGCCGCCTCGCAGGCGAGCTGCCCGTCTCCGGTATACCCCCTGCGTTCCAGGTGCGGACAGTCGGACGGTATGCCGCCGTGCAGATTGTTGAGCTGCGTTCGCACATACGCTTCATACAGCCAGTTAAGCACCGGGCTCGCGCTGCGGAACGAAGAATCGACAGCTGCGTCAGTGTGTATCACGGAGGCATACAGCACATCCGCGTCGCCCTGCACGGTAAAGTATCTGAACCCCAGCCAAGTGAATCTCGGATGGATCACACGCCCGTTTCCGTCGCTGACCACCTGCCATTTCTGATTGTGGGTGTAATGGCTTTCCAGCTGTCCGCGCGTGTCGAGCATTTCTCCGAAGCGCACCTCGACGGTCCCGTTCCGCCCGGATCTGTCTTTGAGCGTCACCCAGCCCGTGATGTTTTCGCCCAGATCGTACAGCGTCCCCCTCGGGCCTTCCATAAGCTTTATGGGTACTATTGAACGTATGACGCGGTCCGCCGGGCAGTCCTGCAGCTGGTATTCGGTCTCCATTTCCGGCAGGATCCGCACTTTGTTCCATGCGCCTGCGTCCTGGGTCATCCAGTCCTCCCCGCACAGGTTCAGATCGTGCTTTTCGCCCCTGAACAGATTGCAATCCGACACTTCGCCCTGTTTCCAGCGGGCATCCTCACCGGACAGGACTTCGCGCGTCTCTCCGTTTGAGTCAGTCAGGATGATGCGGTAGCACAGCCGCACTTCGCCGAAGTTTACATGCCCGTCGTACGACCAGGTCTCCTGCGCAAAAAAGCCCGGACCCAGCGCGGCGCCCAGCTCGTTTTTGCCTTCTTTCAAAAACGGCAGGATGTCATATTTTAAACAGTAACAGCGGTGGCGGAACACTTCGTCAAACGGCTGCCCGTTTACTGTGATATTCCTGTGGCAATAATCACTGGTGACTGGCATGAACAGGTCTTCCGAGACCCGTCTCCCGTTAATGTACAGTTCAAAATATCCGAGGCCGCAGATCGTTATCTCCGCTTTTACCGTATCCGCCGCGTCAAACGAGGCGCGCACAACGGGCGTCCTTGTAATCCCGTCAAATCCCAGCCATTTCGCATTTCCGAACATTTCCTGCTGATTCATGCCCATTCTCCCAATCAGTTGTTAAAACTTATGTCCGCGTAGATCGGAGTGTGGTCGGACGCAAACTGTACATCATGATCCGAGACTATGTCGAACAGTTTCACGTCTGCTCCTGCGTTTACGAAAATATGGTCGATGCAGTAATCGGTGTTGTCCGAGCAGAACGTATCGGGGCTGTCAAAATAGGTCGCGCAGTCGCGAAGGCGCACCTCCGCCGCGAACTTGGCGTCTCTGACACCTGCCTGCTCCATGAGATCCATAAGCATTTCGGACCCGTCCGGGGTATTGAAGTCACCTGCCATTATGACAGGCAGACCGGCATACTTTTTTACCGTATCCGCCGCGAACGAAGTAAGATCCGCCATGTTTTTTGCATATTTCCTCGCTTCTTCCCGCGGCGCAAGATGTGTGTTGGTCACAACAAAGCGCCTGCCGTCGGACAGTTTTTCAAATACCGCCACTGCAAGCACCCTGGTGGCGTCCCTGAAATCCAGGTCGAGTATATACTCTTCTACAAGTTTGACGGTTTTGGGGTTATACAGAAAGCAGGTCGTATTGTACGTGAAGCCTTCGGCGTTGCTCTGCCTGCAGACGAACGCATATTCGCCCGTATCCGCAAGCAGGGGCATTAACGCCTTGTGCCACTTGGCGCCCGCTTCCTGAAGCGCGACCACATCCGCCATGTAATGTCGGAGCACGGCAGCCACCGTTTCATCCCTGCCGTTTACGGGCACTTTGCTCCAATCCGGATGCATGATATTGTAGGACATCACTCTGACTTGCGCGCCTTCAGCCAGTTCAGCAATGCCTTCGGTTTCACTTTCCCCCGCGCAAAACACCAGGCAAATCAGCATCAGCGCGGCGATGCATGCGATCATGCGCCTTAATATGCCGGATCTCTTCATGCAGGCAACTCCTTTCCGCAGGAATCCGAAGCTTTGCTGCCGAACCTTATGCCCCGTACATCCTGCTTTTGGGAGGATCGACCCTGAGCGCCTTGGCAAGCTCGTCAAGCGTTTTGGGAGCATCCTCCGGTATGAATTCCTTCGATACTATGTATTTCAGGCACCACTGGGCGGTGAAGTTTGTGGTTATCCACGGGATCTCTTTTATTTCCCGCCCGTCTTCGCCTATTGCGTATACGGCAGGTTTGAATCCGTCCGGCTGTTCGGGCGAGTACAGAAGCGCGAGCAGCCCGTTCCATATCTTCCGTCCCATCTCGCGGTCGCTCGTGAACTTCGCAGCCAGCGCCTGCATTTCGGCGGAATAGATCACGCCGCCGAAGGCCCGGTCACCAATAATGCCGCCGCTCAGCTTATTCCTTTCTTCGGGGGACAGGTAGAAATAGCGCCCGTTGTTCGCAGTCATTTCAAACAGTTCACGGCTCTCAAGCATATCCGCGGTCTCCAGCCAGATCTCGGTCTCTCCCATGCAGGCCTGCAGATGCATGCCGCCTCCCGCCACGTTTTCGCCTTTGTATATAAGGTGCCCGCTTTGGGGTTCAAACCCGAAAGTCGGGCCGCTGGTGAGTCCGAGCGGCGTGTTTTTCAGGTCGTCTATGCCGGTCTGCATAAGCTTAAGGTATTTGCTGTCCAGCGTGCGTTCATAAGCGCACATCCAGTTTGACAGCAGCGCAGCCCAGTCCGGACCTGTGCGCAGGTTTATCTCGCCCTCCTGCTGGGTGAACCAGGGCATGGAATACAAAGACTCTGCGGCGCTTACGCTGTCCTGCAGGCAGTCGCCCACTCTGCGGTCACCCGTCAGGTAGTACAGCGGCCTGTGATGTCCCGCCATGGACACACGGGGCTCCTTGCACGGGCAGCCCCAGTGGCGCACGTTGTGGCGGGAACCCAGCCCTTTCATGTATCCGAAATGATACATGTCCACGTCGGAAGCATGGCGGCTCAGCGCCTCGGCCAGAACGAACACCTTTTCACTGCCCGTGCGCATGAACTGCAGCCACAGCCAGTACGTCGGCGCAAGTTCGGTGTTGTCCCAGGCGTAACCGCCCACGTCCCAGCGCCATTGATGGCGCGCAGCTTCGTAGGTGTGCATAAAGTCGCCGTAGTTGAACAGCCCGTACCATTTCCGCTGCTCGACTTCGTTTGCGTAGAAGTCGCACGCAGCGCTGATCTGGTCTTCCGCCCAGGCAGACACTTCAGTGTCCCTTACGGGAAGGCTCCAGGGGCCGAAAACCTTGTTGCTGTGATAATAATCCGGCGACGCAAAGTACACGGCAGGCCGTCTTACCGTATCCGACCGGCTTTTCAGTTCCCCGTCCGCGGCATAGCCCGCCGACGCGTGCACTTCCAGCCTGCAGGTTACGGCAATGCCGTTCGGATCCGGGCGGGTATAGTCGAAGCCCTCATATGTTCCCATCGGATACGAGCGTTTGTCATAGTGGCTGAAATCAAAAGGCTCGCACATCGGAGAATAGAACCAGGCAGTGCACCGGGTGGTTTCCTGCGACAGCGCCTCCGTTTCGAGCGCGGCGGGATGCTTTTCCCAGAAATCCCGTATATGCAGGCTCAGTGTCCTGTTCGGGTCGCTCACCGCCATAGAGCCGGGCGCGCGCCTGCCGCTCGGTCCGTCCAGCCAGCAGCCGTCTTCCCAGGCTTTCTTACGTATGGAATAGCTGTCCGCCGAATCCTGGGAAAGAATATAGTGGTCCCACCTGGGCAGGTCTTCGGCAGCTTCGTCCAGTTCTTCGGTCGCGCTCACGGTCTCGCCCGCGCACTGCATTTTAAGCAGCGCCGGGTCCAGATGCTTTCTCCAGTAGAAAAGCTGCGTGGGATTGTCGTGGAAAGTCGCTTCGTCAGTAAGGTAGCGGATGTGGCGCTGATATGGTCTCCCCGTAAACGCCGTCTCCAGCCTGAGCCCCCAGCCCGCCAATCTGTCAGTCTGCGGGTCGCCTTTGAAAAAGAACGTATGGTCGAACTGTATCTCTCCGTTTTCCCGCAAACTCATGCGTATGCGGAACGGCATCTTTTCCACTCCGTCCTCCATGTGTACGCCGTCAAACAGGAACACCGTCTCCAGCGAACCTTCCGCCTCCAGCTTTCTTGCTTTCACAACGGCGGGCAACGGCTTTGTCAGCGAAGATACGCTGCCCTCGCAGCGTTTGGTATGGTTTATTAAAAGCACTGGGTATACGGCGTCAAAAGCCGTTTGTCCGTTTGCTTCGCATCCCACCGCCAGTTTGTCGCCGCTTTTGGGCACCGTGATCCTGATAAAAGCGCTTTCGACCGTCCATCGTTCCGGAGTTTCGGTGACGCTTAGCCCTTTAAACGACTCGCCCGGCATGTTTTGCAGTTCGCCGCTGTTTCCCAGTTCCCGCGCAAGAAAAGTATGCCGGCTCCACTTTACCGATCCGTCCGGCCATCTGGCCGTGACTTCGCTTTGCAGCCTGACATCGCTGCCGGTCTCGTCCTTCAAACTGAAACAGGTGTTCCTGACTTCACCCCTCGGCCAGTATCCTCCCAGGCTTGCCCAGCCGCAGGGCTTACGGTTCTCAAGCAAACTCACCCGCATACCATTACCTCCGCTGTTTTCTTTTGGTTTGATTATAGCATGAAGCCGGATAAATCGCAAATGATTTATGCTGGCGCGCCGGTGCAAATAGTGATATACTAAAGTCATAAAACCGCGGAGGGCTTCATATGAGCGAAATTGCATTTGATCCGGCGCAGCTGATATATTCAAATCCCCTTGCCTGCGAAAACGATATCGCGTCATTCATACTTGAAGGCCAGGCGAAAACAAGCTTCCCGAACGGCTGCCTGCGGCTTGAAAACGCCCAAAGCGCAGTTCTCGGTCAGAAAGCCAACTACGTGCTTTGGTGCGACAGGGTCTTCCCGGCAGATTTCGCGTTAAAGATCCGGTTCAGGCCCGTACGCGAGCCGGGCTTGGCCATGCTGTTCTTCTCCGCTTCGGGGCGCAATGGACAAAGCCTGTTCGATCCCGGCCTCTCGCCGCGCACGGGCGAATATCCGCAGTACCATCACGGGGATATCAACGCGTTCCACCTTTCGTTTTTCAGGCGTAAGGAGCCAGACGAGCGCGCTTTCCACACCTGCAATCTCAGGAAAAGCTACGGTTTCCACCTTGTCGCCCAGGGTGCAGACCCGATCCCGGGCGCAGCGGACGCGGCGGATTTCTACAGTCTCACATTGATCAAGCAGGGCAGCCGCATCGGTTTCAGCGTAAACGACCTGGAAGTCCTGCGTTTTGAAGATGACGGCAGCGAATACGGTCCACTGCTTGGCGGAGGCTGCATAGGGCTAAGGCAGCTGGCGCCCATGGCAGGCGAATACAAGGATCTTATGGTTTACGGGATATAGGCCTGACTTCTCACGCATCTGCCAAAAAACGACTCAGGGAGGCGACTTAAGTGAGAAGCAAACTCGCCGTCATGCTCACGTTTTTGTTTGTAACGTTTCTCGTGTCTCACCTTATCCCGGCCTCCGTGAGCGAGAGCGCCGCACCCGATTACGGCGAGTCCCCGAACAGGATCCTGTACGTCTCCGTCTCGGGCAGCGACGAAGCTGGAGACGGCACTTTGGCATCGCCCTGGAAAACGCCCGACTTTGCCGCGGCAAATGCCCTTGCGGGCGACACGATATTTGTCGGTGCAGGGACATATGATATCTCTGTTCCGATAGAATTGCCGCCGCGCGTAAGCCTTGAGGGCGCAGGCGACGAGACCGTGCTCACTTCTTCCTCGCTTACCGAAGAAATGGCCGGCCGGAACGCCATTCTCCGGCTTGTGTCTGACACCGGCAGCGGCGGCGCCAAAACCGACGGCTGCCAGCACGTTTCGAACATCCGGTTCGACGGTGCAGGCATCGCGACACAGGCAATAGAAGTACAGAACCGCAACTGCGTAGCGATACACGACTGCACGATCGTCAACTTCGTCCATGTGGGCGTGGGCTGGCGCGCCACCGACTTGGGCGACGGCATTCCTCCCGAAGAATATGTGACCGGCGGGCGCTTCTGCAACAACTATATGAAGGACAACAGCTTTTACGGAAGCGATGCTTGGGGTTCGGTATACGGCCGCGGCGCGCTGTTCTGCGGCGGGCTTAAAGATTTTGAGATATACGGCAACACGATAATCGAGGACTGCCGCACCGGAATTGGCGGGGTCCGCGGCGTGCCGGTCAAATTCTGGTACTATACAGGCTGGATGCCGGGCTGCAGGATACACGGCAATGTGATAGAAAGGCTGGGTTCCCCCACGTTTTCCTCGGACGAAGTCAGCTGGGCATTCGCGATCGAGTCGGCGTATCATTCCGGCATGGAGATATACGACAACGAGATCATAGGCGCCGTAGACCTGAACGACGGGCTTTGCGGCGCGTTCGGCGGCACCGATTACGCGTACGCCACATGGATCCACGACAACCGCTTTTACCCCGACCCGACTCCCAAGGAAGCGCACGGCGGAGCGGTTTTTGAGGAGACAGCGATCATTCTGGAGCACCGTACCGAGCGCACCGTTATAGAGCGCAACCGCATAAGCGGATACAATCAAGCGCTGTACTTTAATCTCCGTGAAGGGATATACGATTTCACATTCCGCGATAACTTCTGTACAAACCTCGGAGGCGAAGCCGGCAGCATGCTGCGCATGGACGGCCATGGTTCGGATATGCAGGTGATAAACTTCAGCATCACCGACAATCTCTTCGAAGGCGGTCCCGCGTCCATGAGCGGTTTCGGCATCATCCTCGGGCAGGAAATGGGCACATGGTCCGGGCAGAACATCAACATCACCGGAAACGCCGTCGGAAACACGCTTTGGAACTGGCTGGTGATAGACGACTATACTTCGATAGAAGCCCTTACCATTCTGGGCAATACCGTATTCAACGTTGGCGGAGAATCTTTACTGCGCTCCGAAAGCGATATAACCGGATTGACTGTCTCCCGAAACGCGGAAGCGGACAGCGAAAGCTGGGAGTCTATTACGCTGGCGTTCAATTCTTCCGTACGTTAGCAGCCGACATACAAACGCGGGAGCATCGGTTCATGATGCTCCCCGCGTTATGTTCAGAGGCTCAACAGCAAGCCAAAGATCCTCCGTTATTCGGAGTCTATCAGCTTTGCCCACCTGCGGGCATCCTCCGGCGAGTATACCGGGAAGCCGCTTAAGTAATGGTTCCGCTTTGCTCCTTCGCCTGCGTCATATTCAATGAGTATCAGCCGTTGCCAGCTGGAGTATACCCGCATGCTGCCCGCGATAATATTGGAATTGGCGGGACAGGCAAACTCACCTTCAAACAGCGTCTCATTCGTGTCCGCATCCCACAGGCGCAGTTTTACGCCGGCGTCTTTAAGCGTGAAGTTGGATATAATCACGTCCTGATGCCAGCCCTTCGGCTCGTCCAGCATCACCAGTACGGGCTCCTGCGAGCGCTTGATGGCGTTAAAGGCGCGCTTTTTTGTGAAGTACCAGTCCACCACCGCGTCGCTTATCTGCGGCCAGCCGTCCAGCATATTCCACCAGATAAGTCCCGTACGCCGCCATGCGCGGGCTCGGGCGCTCTCGATAAAGTATTTGAAGGCTTCCGCCTGCGTGAACTGGCTTAAGAAACTGATCTCCTCCAGGCTGTCCGGCAGTTGTCCGAACATCAGTTTCACCTGGTCCAGCATCAGGCCGTTGCGGCTGTAACCGCGCTTGTACAGCACGGCATACTCGCTGGAGTGCGCAGTCCAGCTTTCGCCAAAGAAGTCCGTCATCTCATTTTCCGGTATGAACCGTTTGAGCGATCCCGGCGCGGGGCAGCCGTGGTAGCCGCACTCGCTCACGAAATGCGCGGAGGTGTGCCTGTAAAAATCGTCCTTGAACCAGGCGCGCGGGCCCCACAGATGCTGTTCGGGCACGCTGTACCGCGCAACTCCCCCGTCAATAAACGGGCTTGAAGGCAGGAACATGCGGAATGGGTCGTTCTCCCTGACTACTCTTGGCAGCGTTTCACGGGTGACGGAATTGACCCGGTTCGCGTCAGGATAATAGCCCCGGCCCGAGTACGTCTCGTCCACTTCGTTATCGCCGCTCCAGAGCAGTATGCAGGCATGGTTCCTCACCCGGCGGATCAGCTGCTCCGCTTCTTCGGCGATCACTCGCGCGAATCCCTCTTTCTGGGAATATACGGCGCAGGCCATTGTGAAATCCTGCCAAACCAGTATGCCGCTTTCGTCGCACAGGTCGTATACCTCGTCCGCCTCGTACACGTTTCCGCCCCACATGCGCAGCACGTTGCAGTTGCTTTCGCGCCACAGGGCGACCGCCTGCCCGTACCTTTCGGGATCCCGGCTGTGGAAAGCGTCCATCGGCACCCAGTTGGAACCGCGCAGGAACACCTTTTTCCCGTTGACCCTGACCAGGAACTCGCCCTCGTCTCCCGGAGCCATTTTGTGGTCTATCCTGACTTCCCTGAGACCCAGCCGGCAGGTGTATACATCCAGCACCTCGCCGTCCCTCAAAAGCTCCATCTCGGCCGTATACAGGTTCGCATCGCCGTAACCTCTCGGCCACCACAGGCGCGGAGCGTCCACATAAAAACTGTCTCCCCCGCTCACAAAGCGCACCTGCTGGCGGGCGACTTCCTTCCCGTCCAGCTTTACTCGCACCTGATAGGGTTTAAGATCGGTATCCAGCGTCGCAAAACGGTATTTATACACCACATCTGCACGGCGCTCGTCGGCAGCACGGGTGGCAAAGTACACCTGCGTAAAGCGAATCTTCGGCAGTACCTCGACGTATACGTCCCGCCACATGCCCACCGACGGGAAACGCGGCATTATATCCCAGCCTAAAGAATGGGGCGGTATGCGCAATCCGGCATATTCCTCGGCGCCTTCACATGCTGTCGACGAGACCGGATAGTCGTTGTCCCTGGCCCGCATGATCGCAGACGAAATGTACACCCTGAGCCTGTGCGTTCCCGGCGCTGCCCCATTAAGCGGCAGGCGGCAGGGGATCAGCGCGTTTTCCGAATGACCGAGCTTTACTCCGTCCAGATATACGTCGCCGATACAGTTGAGGCCGTCAAACACCAGAAACACGTCTTTGTCCGGGGCGTCTGGAACGTCTATCTCCCTTTCAAAGCGCCATGACCAGCTTTCATACTTCTGGTACAGGTACTCGTTGGCCCCGAAAAACGGCTCGGGTTCTATGTCCGCGCGGTGCAGGTCCAGTTCCACGTTGCCCGGCACCTGCGCCGTAAGCTCCAAAGCGGGCTCGTTTTTCCCATACTCAAAGCCCTTAAGGCTCCATTCCCCGTTTAGCGAATATCTCACTTTCATACCTCCGGCTGTTCGGGTCGTTTGATTTGTCCGTCCCTGACCGTATCGGCAGAGACGCGATTCTTACATAACTGCCATGAAACCTTTTGCTCCGCACCGCCATGACCGGCGCATTTGCCTTTACAGCGCGATCAACTGTCCGAGCGTCACGTCTCGCTGCCGGTCAAACGCAGTTCCTCCGCATGTTCTTTCATGCCTTCGATGCAGATCTCGGCCACGTCCTTTAGCTCCATACCCAGCATCCCGCAGCCTTTCAGTATCAGTTCCCTATCGCATTTGGCCGCAAAACGTTTATCCTTGAATTTCTTCATGAAGCTCTTTACTTCCAGATCCAGTATCCCGTTGGGGCGCATCCTCGCGCACGCCTGTATGATGCCGGTCAGTTCGTCCACCGTGAACAGGCTCTTTTCCATTTCGCTCACAGGTTCCACATCCGTGCAGATGCCGTAGCCATGGCTTAGTATCGCCCTTATATCATCCTCATCGACCCCCGCGGCGCGAAGGGGTTCGGCAGTGTGCTTAAGATGCTCTTCGGGGTATTTCTCATAATCGTAATCGTGGAGCATGCCTATTGCCTGCCAATGTTCCGCGTCCGCTCCAAAGTGCTTTGCCATAGCGCCCATGGCGTAGCATACGTTCAGTTCATGCAGCAAAAGATGATCTTCCGTGACCATCGTTTCGTTCAGTTCCCGCGCCTTTTCAACTGTAAGCATACTCTTCCTCCCGTGTCGGTTTATAAGCCCAGACCCTTGCTGAGAGTTACGATAAAGTCCTGTACATTCGTGATGATGCCTCTCGTCGTCAGGCTTCCGCGGTCGCACAGTTTGTTGACCGTGAATTCCGAAACATCCACGCAGTAGAAGTATACCTGCCTTACCGTGCCGTCCGGCATGACGCGGTATGAGGGCGTCATGTTGCCCACCGCTATGGAATGCAGCATGGTAGCCATGCACAGCACGGTCGTCGCGCCTCTGAGCTGGTCACGCATCCTGTCCTGCGCCTCGTATACGTTGCCGTACACGGGCGGCAGAGGCCCGTCGTCCCTTATGGAACCCGCAAGCACGTAAGGCACTCGGTATTTTTCACAGTTGTAAATGATCCCGTTGTCGATGCCTTCCGCTTTGATGAACTCGGGTATGCCGCCTCTGAGCCGCACCTGGTTTATGGTGTTCAAATGGTTGTAATGTCCGTTTGGCTGGTTGCGCTTGGTATATATATCCTGGCCCAGCGCCGTCTTCATGTACGCGGCTTCCAGGTCGTGAGTAGCCAGCGCGTTGCCCGCCAGCACGGCGTGCACGTATCCCCCCGCAATGAGCTTGGAAAACGCGTTTCGGGCGTCGTAGTCAAAGGCGAACGCAGGGCCCATCACCCACACTATCTTGCCGTTATCCCTGTCATGTTTGAGCAGGCTGTAAAGCTCGTCGTAGTCCTGGGAAAACGCCGTCTCGCGGGAACGGTTCTGTCGGAAGGCGAACACGTCGGAAAACCCGTCGGTCTGCTCGTCGAACCCGTCGGAATGCACATAGATGCCGTCTTCGCAGTTCTCCGTGCGCCCGGTGACGACAAGTTCACCCTTTTTCAAAAGCCTGAACTCTTTGACAAGGATCTCCCCGCCCTCATAAACCGGCACGCAGTCCATCCGGCTGTCCTTCGCGAGGATCCACTTCCCGCCGATTTTGAAGTATTCCGGGAATATGCTCATCGCGTGGAAACCGGGCGGAGCCGCACGGTCCACGGGCGCTTCTGCAAGTTTCGCCTCGGGCGCCCGGAAAAATATGTCTTTGGTAAAATCAGGTGCTGTGTATTTTCTCAGAGCCCATGACATAGGCAGATCCCCCTTGCTCGAAGTCAGCTTTTGTTTGAATGAAATTCGTCTAAAGAACAGGCATCAGAAACCCAGATACTGTTTATCTCTGTTTGCCCCATGCAGGTACTGGTATCTGTAAAACAGGTTGATATACTTTACGGCATTGAACCTGCGCCCGCCGCGGATCTGGTACAGTTTATCCGCGACCAGTTGAAGGTTCAGTTTGTTCCTCAGCTGCAGCGCGGCTGCCGCCAGCTCGGAAAACGGAAGCGACAGCGCCTTTTCGGTGCCCTCGTCTATAACTATCCTGTCGCCGTACAAGGCAATGCCGGCTTTTTTCCTGAGCAAGTTCTTATGCCTGTAAACGACTACTTCCAGCAGGTCTGCAGTATCCCTGTACAGCGGCGCGTCCCGGTACTGTGCCGGGTCCAGCGACCTGATATACTCCTGCTGCGCGTCGTACCAATCGGAGAACCACTCGAACGGAAACTCGCAGTCCACTCCCCGCAAGCGCTTATCCTCGCCGTACTCGACCGTACGCCCGCAGCGTTTGCAGCTTATCCGGTTGCCTTCGCTCCGGAAAGACGAAAGCCCGCACCACGGGCACCAGTATGCCACGCGCTCCAGGTATTCCCCCCTGCGGTCGGAAACGTATCTTCTTCCGTCATCCCTGGCTTCGTTGACCGTAAGCTCGTTTTTGATCAGCCGGTACAGTTCTTCGTCCGTATATCCGGCAGCTTCCTCGGGCTCGATCACCCTGCAAACGCCGGCTTTGATCGTCCCTTTTCGTATGGCGTTGCTCCACCGGGGCTGAACGCCGTAGCCGCCGTCTATCCTGTACAGCGCCACGGGCAGTTTAAGCGCTTTCACAAGCTTCGCTATGGAAAAGCGCATCGTTTCCGTTTTGCCGCTGTAGGTTATGTTGCCTTCCGGCGCAAGGGCGATAGTGCCGCCTTCCCGGGCTACCTTGAGCATCGTTCGCAGCGACACCATGTCGGTACACTGTTTCCTGAACGGGATCGGGGCGCAGAAAAACCTGATTATGCACGAAATGATGCCCATGGAAAACAGGTCTTCCGTGCCGACGAAGTATATGGGTCTGTGAAAGGAAGTCTGGATGATGAACTGGTCAAACACCGTCTGGTGGTTGAAAAGGATCAGATAAGCCCGGTCATTCTCGGTCTTAAACCTTTGGGGCTTGCAGCCGTACAGAAAACGCGTGAAAGGGTATGTCGCCCACGTCACCAGGTTGCGGGCAAACTGATGCCGCCATTTTCTGATCCATTTCTTCGGTGCCTGCATCTGTGCTTCTCCCTTTTTTCCCATGCGGCGTTATATCCACAGCGTCAGCCGCAAAAAACGTTACCTAAAATGATACCACAAATCCCACTCCGTGTATAGATGCAATGGGCAACTAATGTAAAAAATGGCCGTGCCTCCCCGAACCGCTTGCAATCAGCCGGGGCAGACGCTATCATATGAGTCGGAAATCCTTGACGCAGATCCCGCTTCCAAATCTTTGCATTCAGGAGTCAGGCAATGAAAGCAATGTTTTTAGGCACAGGCGCGGCGGACTGGTCCGGTCCCGACGAAAACGGCGAATACCGCAGGCTGACCAGCACGCTGCTGGACGGCACGCTGCTGATCGACGTTACGCGCTCCACGCTCGCCTCGATCAAAGATCCCTCCGCCGTAACGGACGTGTTTTTTACCCACAGCCACCCTGACCACTTCGATCCGGAAGCGCTCAGAGCGCTCGCTCCATGCCGCGTGTGGGCGCACGAGAGCTGGGCAGGCGAGATCGAAGGCCCCGGACTTACCGTTCTTCCGCTGCACGAGGGAGAGACCGTCACCGCAAACGGGTTCAGCGTGACGCCCCTGCCGTCAAACCACTCGACTTCCCGTCAGTACGAGACCACTTTGCATTACCTGATTGAAAAAGACGGAAAACGCCTTTTCTATGCCACTGACGGCGCGTGGCTGCTCAATTATGAATACCACTTTATCCGCACCCTCAAACTGGATGCCGCGGTGTTCGACGCCACCATAGGCGACGGGCATGACGGTGACTACAGGATATTCGAGCACAATTCCCTGCCCATGCTGAGGATTATGGTTTCGACGCTCAGGAACGCCGGGATTCTGAGACCCGATGCTCCTGTGTTCATGACGCATCTCGCGCGCACGCTCCATAAATCCCAGGCAGAAGTTGAAAAACGCGCAGAGCCGCCCTTTGTCTTCTGTTTCGACGGATTGGAAGCGGAGATCTGATTTTCTTTTCAGCGGCACAGGCCCGGCATATTGCCAGGCCTGTGTGCTATTTTGCCAGTAAGTCTATCACCACGTATTCGGACCAGCATCCGGTCTTGAATTTAAACGTCCAGTTGCTAATGACGGACGACACTATGAAGTCCGTGTCCCCGCGCTTTTCGTGCCCGTAACGCAGGTCGTTCTCGCCTATCCATTCACCCACATGGTTTATCGGTATGAACTGACCGCCGTGGGTGTGTCCGCACAGCACCAGGTCGGCGCCCGCTGCGGCTTCAGCGTCAAAATCGCTTGGCTGATGATCCAGCACGACCGTGTATTTGCCCTTCTCCGCGTTTTCAAGCAGCTGTCCGGCAGTCAGCCGGCGCTGCCTTGACCGGTCTTTCCGGCCCGCAACGATCAACCGCCCGCCGGCATCGTACAGCTTATCCTCAAGAATGATAACCCCGTTTTCCTCAAGCCTGCTTCTGAGCTCCGCGCCTGTCCAGCCGTGTTCCAGGGCGCTGTAATAGCCGTTATCGTGATTCCCGTATACAAATACCACGCCGTAAGTCGCATCCAGTTTGCCCAGGGCGTCGCAGGAGGCGAGCATATCCTCCTTCGAGGTGTCATCGTCCACGAAATCTCCGGTCACCGCGACCAGGTCAGGCTTCAGCGCGTTTATTTTCTCTATATAGGACAGAAAACCGTCAGAGTCGAATGTTGCGCCGATATGAGAATCGCTGATCTGCACTATCCTGAAGTCTTCATCAAGTTTGTCCGTCTCGATCGTATAGACCGTCGTCCACACAAGATGGGCTGAGAACCAGCCCCAGATGAGCCAGCTGACGCACAGCAGGATAGCCGCCGCTCCTGCCCAATATCTTTCGGACTTTTTGTTCCTGATCTTCGCAACGATAAGCGAAACGAGGTCACAGATCGCCCAGAACAGCATCAGGTGGATCATGCACACCACCGCGTTCATCATGTTCCAGATGAGCCACAAAAAGCCGGTCAGCTCAGCAAATACGCCCAGGCACAGCAGCCTCGCGAGCCAATTTCTGTCCTTGACAAAACTGCGCACAGCCCTGAAGCGCGCCGCACGGAAAGAGATATATACGAGCCCCAGCGCGAACACCGAGAGCATAAGACCTATTATGGCATACCACATACGATTGCTTTCCTCGTTACAGCCTATCCTTTCGCCTCATTCGGAGCGATATCCGCGTGTGCGGATCGTCAGGCCCTGTCAGCGTACGGCAAACAGTCCGCCCGCGCCCCCCGTATGTACGAACAGCACTTTTTCGCCCGGTTTGAACCGGCCTTCATTTGCCATTTGCATAAGACCCGCAAACGCCTTCCCTGTATAAACGGGATCCAGGAAGATGCCTTCCTTTTCCGCCATAAGCCGCACCGCGGCGTCCCCTTCACGGGACGGCACGGCATAACCGGGACCGCACATATCGCGCAGCGTGAAATCGCTTTGGCTTACAGTTATATCCAGTTTCATAAGCTCCGCGGCTTCCCTCATAAGGCGGGGCGTTATCTCGTCAAAGGGATCGGTATCCACCATCATGCCGTGCACCGTCGTGTCCGGCAAAAACAGCTTCGCTCCCAAAGCCATGCCCGCCATCGTGCCGCCGCTGCCTTCCGCCAGCACTATGTGATCGAAATGACCGTCCTGCGACGCGATCTCCCGCGCGCAGTCCACGTATCCCAGCGTGCCCAGCGCGTTGGAACCGCCGCAGGGGATCTTGTAATACTTTGTACCCAAAGCCGCGCCGATCTCGTCCATCTCCTGGTATATGTCCTGATAGTCGTCGGTATCGACATAACGCACGTCAGTTCCCATCAGCGTCTCGAGAAAGCGGTTGCCCAGGTTTTCGGTAACGCCCCTCTTTTTCAGCACCAGTATGGGCTTAAGCCTCAAACGGTTGCAGGCTGCGGCCGTGAGCATGGCATGATTGGACTGAGCGCCGCCGGTGGTGAATACTGTTTGGCAGCCCTGCTTGAGCGCTTCCGCCAGCAGAAACTCCAGCTTGCGCGTCTTGTTGCCTCCCAGTCCCAGCCCGGTCATGTCGTCACGCTTTATATATATTTCGGCGCCAAGCAGCTCGCTTATGCGGTCCAGCCTGTGTATGGGCGTAGGAAACACGCCCAAACTTACCCTGGCAAATCCGTCAAGGCTCCTGCCTGCATCCCATGCTAAAGTGTTCACCATAATACGTTTCCTTTCGTTAACGGGCATTGACCGAGCCCGCCTTCATTATCGCTGCAGCCACATTTCTTACAAATCTTCCTATGACCCAAGTCGAATCACTGTCGGGACCTATCTTCCACGCCCCTTCGATCCCGGGCCACAGCACCAGGTCTCCGTTCCACTCCGGACTAGTTTTGACGATACCGACCGGCAGGATCGGCAGCGGCTTTTGGTCAAGGCCTATCAGCTTCGCCTCATCGGTTTCCAGGTCGATCAGCATCGTCATCACCCCGTTAGGCGCTTCATCTGCCAGCCCGCTCGCCAGCAGCGCCTGAGTGATGCCGTTCCCCCGCGCCGCCGCCAAAGCGTAATGTCCGTCCGGTGAGAGGCACACGTCGATTATGACCACCAGACTTTGCATCCACCTTGCTGCGTCCGCCGCACTGGCCATTTTATCAAAAACATTCGGATCATAGTCCTCAACCTGAATATGCATGCCGTTTTCATCGATCGGTATGCGGATTATCTTCGGCTTCAGTTCTTCCCCCGGTTTCAGCGTTTCGGGCCGGAAATAGACGAGTGCGGTCCCGATTTTGCCGTCGAATTGAGTATTATCCAGCCGCATGAGCGCCCAACCGCTGTTCTCGCTGTACATCAGTTTGCGGGAGATCGTCGCCATGCTTCCGTTTTCACCAACCGGATACAGCGTCCTGGACCCGTCCGTCGCTATACGGGTGACGCCCCAGGGCAGGCTTTGGGTGCCGGGTCTGGACAGAGCGATAAGCGACCCGTCGCTCAGCATGTGCAGGCCCGGTAAATAAGTGTCTGCGTTCATTGCATTCTGATACATGCCCTGCAGCCGGGTAAGGCTCAAGTCTTCAAGGTCGCAGCGGGTCAGCCAGTAAAGCATTCCGCTGTCGTCCGTTTGGCCGTAAAGCGTATAGAACAGCGCGCTGTCATCGGGAGCGAAGCAGGCGTTGGCAATGGTGCGCCAGTCGCCTTTGAAGGCACTTTTTGAAGAAGACTCGATTATTATCTCGTCACCGGTCCATACGTCCAGCAGTACCGGTTCTACATGGTACATGCGTATGAACGCCATCTCGTAATTCGTCAGTACTGCGTACCTGCCGTTGTGGGACCATACTACGCCGTCAAAGCCCAAGAATTTAGTCCTGAATCTTTCCAGCCCTGTATACGGCTGGTTGAGTTCATCCAAGCCCAGCCCTCGCTGCCAGTGGGCAAATATCGGACGGATCACGCCGTCATGCAGCGCCACGATATACCCTCCAAGGTCCACCAGTGCCGTATCGCCCGTCGGAGACATGCTGACCAAGGCACATTCGCCCAGGCGCAGCTTCTCGCCAAACTCGTCCAGCAGCTGCTTAGCCTCTTCTGTGTCCGCGCCTTCAGGCAGTTCGAGCTCGTCCAAACGCGCCATACGGCAGGCGGACCAGTTGAACGCCGCGTGCTTTATCCGCAGGCTGCCGCTTGCAAAAGAATCCGCCAGTTTTTCATCCCGCCGCGCTTTTTGAACAAGCCCCAGCGCCGCGGCCTCGTCCCCGCGTCCCGCAGCTTTAAGCGCTTCAGCGTAAGCGGCGCGGGTCTCTTCCGTCATGTCGGCTGTTCCCGCGCATTCGTACCATGCCGCCGCCTGATCGAACCGGGACACGCTCATATACAGTTCCGCCGCTTCCAGGGCGAACCCGCTATCAAACCTTGCGCCGCAGAGCTCGGCGTAAAGCAGGTCCTGCTCAAGCGCCTCGACATCCCGTTTCAGAATATCGCAGCGGCAGCGCAGCAGCCACACGTCCGCGGACAGCGGATCTTTGCCCAGCGCATTCTGTATGCTTGCTTCGGCGTCCTCGGTGTCGCCCGTTTTAAGGCAGATTCCGCTTTGGCAGCGTCGACAAGGGCATTGTCAGGCTCCGCCAGCGCCGCAAGGTCCAGGCAGGCGAGCGCCCGGGTCATGTCGCCTTCATCCGCGAATTGCTGCGCTCGCAAAATAAGGCTGCCCGCGTTTTCAGCCGGCGCCGGCTGCATATACAAAACGACGATCAAAACAATGAGCAGCAGTCTTTTCATCATTATCCTTCTCCCATTCCTTTCGGACGCTCGCACGGGCGGAATTATAAAACATCCCGGACGTATCGTAAATGCTATGGCAAATATACCATATTTTTGAGGGATTCACAATTCCAAAACAAGCAGGAACCCCGGGCAAAACCGCCCGGAGCTCACCAAACTTTCACGTTTGCGAAGAAACCGCTCAGCAGCAAGCCTTTTGGCTGCCGACATAGGCCATCTCCATCATTTTCGTCAGTGCCTTGGCTTCCTCGATGCCGCAGCCGGGCAGGACGCTGCCGGTCAGGAACTGGACTATCGGCAAGTCAGAAGCTTCCGCGAGCGGAACTTCGATCTCCCTGCCTTCTGTTTTCGCAGTGCATTTGACGACCGTTTTGCCCGTCATCTTCACATATCCGTTCTCGCCGAACACTTCCATGACCTGCGGCGAATAGTCGGACACGAAACCCGTCTCGTTGACTGCGATGGCGCCGTCGGAAAATGCCATGACAGTCACCGCGTTATCTTCCACACCGTCGGTGTTTAAGGCGGTGTCGTGAGATACGGTGAATGCGGAGGACGCGCTTACGGGCATTCCCAGGAACCAGTTGGCAAGATACATGCCGTGCGCGCCCAGGTCGATCATGGCGCCGCCACCGCACTGCCGTGCGTTGTAAAAGTGGGCGGGCAGCCAGTTTTTGGTGCTGCCGGAATGGCAGTTGCGGTAGCGGAAATAGTTTATCCTGCCCAGTTCACCGCTCTGTGCCACCGCTTTTACGGTCTTTTGCGCGGCGTTATATTTTTGCGGCAGCGATATCACGAACCTGACGCCGTTGCGCTCGACCGCTTCCTGTATCGCCCTGCAGTCCTCAGAAGTGAGTGCAAGCACCTTCTCCGTAAAGATGTCTTTTCCCGCATCAGCTATCTTTACCATCACGTCGCGGTGATCCGAGGTGGCGGAGCACACTATCACGCCCTCCGCGTCGCTGCCAAGCAGCTCCTCAAAGCTGCCGAACCTGGGGATATCGAACGCTTTGCCAAACTGTTCCGCCAGCGCGTCGTCAGGCTCATAAAACCCTATGACCTCGCCGTATTCCAAGGCTTTGCCCGTGTAATCCCCCGCGTGCACATGCCACACGCCGCAAACCGCTGTCCTCATTCGAAGAACACCGGCTTTCCGGTCTTGGAGGACGTATAGATGGCTTCCAGTATCTCGGATACCACCATCGCCTGCTCCGGCTTGACGACCTGCTCCGTGTCGTTTACGATGCAGTCGATCCACGCCCGCGCTTCGGCTTCCGCCGGGCTCATCGAAGCTCCGTCATAGAACGCCACGCCGCCCGCGGAGCAGTCCACCTTCGTGACTACCTGGCGTCCAAGCTCCACTTTGTTGAGCCTGAGTTCGTTGTTCTTGAGGGAAAGCCCCGCCTTGCTGCCGCACAGCACGCAGCTGCCTTCCTGGATGGGCTCGTCGGTGTTGAGCGCCCAGCTGGTCTCAAGCAGGATGGTCGCGCCGTTCTTCATGCGTATGAACGCGCAGGCCGCCTCTTCCAGCGGAGTGGTGCTCACGCCCTTGTCTCCCCATATGTTGCCCTCTTCGGGATGCTCCAGCTTTTTGTGGGTCTTGCCCACTACCATTTCGGGTTCATAGTTGTTCATAAGGTACAGCGTCAGGTCCAGGGAATGGGTAGCGATGTCGATGATGGGGCCGCCTCCCTGGGCGTCCTCATCCAGGAACACGCCCCAGTTGGGTGTTCCCCTGCGGCGTATGGCGAGGCAGTTGGCGTAGTATATCTCGCCCAGCGCGCCGCTTTCTATGTATTCCTTGGCGAACCTGGCCTGGGGTTTCATGCGGTGCTGGTACCCGATGGCAAGCTTTTTGCCGCTCTCGCGGGCAGCCTCGCACATCTTGCGGGCACCTTCCGCGGTTTTGGCCATGGGTTTTTCGCACATAACGTGTTTGCCCGCCTTGAGCGCCGCCACGGTGATCTCGGAATGCTCACGGTTAGGCGTAAGCACATGCACGACTTCGATGTCTTTTATAGCCAGCAGTTCCCTGTAGTCCGTGCACACGAACGCGTCGGGGGTGCCGAATTTCTCTTTTGCCGCCTGTGCGCGCTCGGGTATCAGGTCGCAGAACGCCACCATGCGGACGTTTTCGATCTTGCTCAGGGATGGCATATGCTTTTGATTGGCTATGCCGCCGCAGCCGATGATACCGATCTTAACTATCCTTGCCATTTTTAAACTCTCCTTTGTTTTATTCTGTCACTGATACTATACCATCTTTTCGCGCTTTTAGCAATTCCAAATCCTAAGAAACGCGCACATAATGCCCGGCAAGGATCATTCCGGGCATTCCAGCACGAGTTTCGCGGCGCTGTGGGGCGGCAGCACGCAGCTCACCTGCCCGTTATCGTCCCTTGCCTCAAGCTGCGATACCTCAAAACGGGTATACGGAGCCACATCGCACGATGAATACAGGCACGCCTCCTTTACGCCAAAACAGCCGCCGAATCTGAACGCCTTCTCCTCGTCATAACTGTCGTTAATCAGCGTCAGGGTGATGACGCCGTCCCTGACAGTCGCAAGAGCCGATCCGTCATCGCCTGCCACATGGCACATGCGGCCCCCGCAATGCGCCTTCATCACGGAGAACATCTGTCCGTTCGCGGTAAGGCTTGCGTCCGTCGGCGTTATCAGTATGGCGCCTTCGCCCACAGGCTGGAAATAACAGCATACCGGCATATCCAGTTCACCGGACGCCTTAAGCAGCATGTGCAGCATTTTCGCGACGAATATGCCTTCGCTCACACACGAAGGCCTGTTCCAGGCGTACCAGAAATTCCATTCGTCAAATGATATGTTCAGTTTTTTCCCTGTTCTGTCCAGGCACGCGCGCATGTCTTTTGCTACGCGCAGGGAGACGTCGGCTTCCGCGACTATTTCCCTGTACGTTTCGGCGGTCTTCTCTGGCGAAGTATAGTCCATCCTCACGTTGGAATAGTGGTGCAGCGATATGTCTTTCACGCTGTCCGCCAGCGCCGCGGCGGAATCCATCGCCCACTCATCGTTCGGGTACGGACCAGAAGAGAACAGCCGGATTGCCGCGTCTTTGGCCTTCATCTCCCTTATGTGCTCCGACGCCAGCGCCGCGTAATCCTCCGGGCGCAGTGGGCCTTCCATATGGCCGTAGCCCATCTCGTTGCCCAGCGACCAGAATCGTACGCCGTAAGGCTCCGGATGCCCGTTTTCGGCGCGTTTCCGGCCGTATTCCGTGTCTGACGAGGCGTTGCAGTACTCCACCCAGTCCGCGCTGTCCCGCTGACTGTTCCAGACCAGATTGATGGTCAGTAAGGGTTCGGCGCCCACTTCACGGCACAGCGCGACAAAATCGTCGGTAGAGATCTCGTGGTAGTCGTAACCGTGGGTGTACGGCTGGGTCTCGTCCTCCATTGCGGCTTCCAGGGGAGCGCGCATGTCAGAGGGCAGCAGTCCGTCTTTCCAGCGGTATTCACCCGCGAAATTGCCGCCGGGCCAGCGGATGATGGTCGGGCCGATCTCTTTTAGGCATTTGACAACGTCCGCGCGCATACCGTGAAAATGCCCCTCCGGCAGCATGGACACCGCTCCAAAAAGCACCTCAGCCTTTTCGGAGAACACAAAGCGGAGCGTCGCCTCGTTGTCGTCTTTCTTGGGAGAGAGATCAAAGGCATTGGTCTGCCAGTTCCCGGGACAGATCTTAAGCTCATGCGCCGCGTAGACGGTTTCCCCCGCCCTGTCGGTCAGTTCCGCCGTCAGCGTAACAGGCAAAGAACACTTCGTCACCACGCGGAGTTCATAACTTTTCCCCGCACATATGACCAGCCCGTCCTGGGCAATGCCGCAAAGCCCGCCGTATACGTTCTGCACGCTTTGGGACTGCATTTCGTTGCGCCTCGACATTTTTTCGCAGCCTATGTGGCACGTATAGGCTTCCTCCCAGAGCAACTGAAAGAAGGCTTTCTCGCCCACGCCTATCCATTCCGCCGCCACGCCGCGGTTCCTGGACGGTTTGCCGGCAAACTTGCGGTTTCTGAGCATCTGCGCAGACAGTCCGCCGTTCACCGCGGCTCTCGTATGTTCCAGATTGTGCCCGAACACGTAAGGCGACAACTCGCTGCCGCCGTTCGTTCCGATCTCAAGTACGATCTCTTTCATGCCGTCACCCTGTTCTTTAATTTTTCGCGCATATATTTTACCATCTTTCCGAGCACTCCGCAATCGCAAAATCAACAGACACTTTCGCACCGGTCGCCGCATATGACAATTATATTACATTTTGGCGGCAAGCATTGTTTTTTTGTTACGAAATGCTATAATTTAATCACGATAAGTATAAAGACGGTGATCATGGCATGAAACGTATAACGGCTTTGCTGCTGTGTGCGCTGACGCTGCTCGCCTGCGCGCTGCCGGCTCATGCGTCAAGTTATGTATACGTGCGCCACTGCGACGCGTATTGGGCTGAACTGTACTATCATAAAAACTCCGCCTGCTCGTTCGGATCTAATCTGAATAATCATGAGGGCGTGGAGCTTAAAAAGTGCTCCGTAGCCATGGCGGAAAAGAACTACTGCCGCCCCTGCCCCGTCTGCGCCTACAGATTCAAGCCCGTGTTCACGGGCACTTTCCCCAAGTGGTCGTATTCTTATCCGCCTTACTACGCGGGCGGGGAAAAGCATTATCTCCCCTCCGAAACGCTTATCAGGTTCGGCAATGCTTCCCAGAAGATATCCCAGTGGTGCAGCAAACGGAATCCCTCCAGATACTACGCCGGCATATACATGGGCGATTCGGGCGTTTATGTGCTGCTCATGACGAACCCCACCGCGGCTAAGGCGGCAGACTGGAAAAAGCGCCTCGGCTGCGATTTCTGGGTGATCGAAGCCAAGTATTCCGAAAGGCAGCTCAAGAACCTGAACGACTATGTCGTAAAGAACCTGTTCGGCAAATACGGCATCAATTCCGTGGGTTACGGCGGGCTTGAAAACCGCGTGGGCATCGGCACCACCGACAATTCCACCACGAACATGAATAAGATATACGCCGCGCTGCAGGCGAAAGGTTATCCCATCGACGCGGTGTGGATACACAAGAGCAGCCCGGACGACCCGGATATGGAATTCTGAGCAGACGATATTCAAACACAAGGCGGAAGGTTTGAACCCTTCCGCCGTTTTGTTTTTGGCCCCGGACTGATAATATCCTTACCGAACTCAGAACAAATCCAGCGAACTGTCCAGGTATATTTCCTCACGGACCTTAAGCTGAAATTCGGGTTTCGTCATGTAATACAGCAGAAACTCCAGTATCACAGCGCTGCCCAGGCTGCGCCCCTCTATTTTGAAATGCGAAAACTCGTTTGGAAGATAGCGATCAAGTATATCGTCGGTGCCTATGAACCCAGGGTTCTTCATGGCGTCCGAAAACCGGTATCCCCTATGTGCGTCAGGCGAAACGCATACGTGCTCCGGGCAATCTTCTCCCAGATTTTTGCGGCTCACGTTCTCATAGCACGCTTTCCTGTCCGGGCAGCCGAACCAGCAGCATTCGTTGCACAGGAATTCGACTTTTTGCTTGAGCGATCCCGGCAGGGCGCCGAGTTTGTCAAACTCCTTGTTGAGCCTGAAGTCCGGGACAACGTATCTGAACTCATCCCGCTTTAGTTCGCCTTCAAACTGGCTGAATTCCGTCAGCACTTTTGTGGTGGAGGAAACGAAATACAGGCCCGGATACGTCCTTCCAATATGGTCCAGCAGCAGATCCGAGCTTATTATCACACCGTTTTGCACCGTCCCGCTTTTCTCGAACAAAGCGCAAAGCGCGTTGCACTTCTTGTCGGAAAGGTGCTCTTCCCTGAGCAGCGAATTGCTGAACGTGAGGCGGGCGGACACGGCGTATTCCCGCATCAGCTCCGCCACTTCGTTTGGTCTCGCGTCTCCGAAACCCACGCGTCCTCCGCCCCACAGGCAGTCTGCAGGCGCGCCGTATACGGAACCTATGTCGCACCAGTCGTAAAAATACTCCCTGTGTCCGCGGAACAGAGGCAGGAATACACGGTACAGTTTATCGAACTCGAACAAGCCCGGAAGATGGTAATACGCTTTCATTTTTCCGTCGTTATACAACGTTTTCGCCGATCTGCTTCGCGAAAGATACGTGCCCTTTCAGTTCCATAAAACCGTTGCGCAGGTAAAACCCGTACGCCGGCACATCGCTGTCCGTCTGCAGGAATATGTGGTCGATGCCGTTTTCCGAAAGGTACGCCTCTATGGCTCTCAGAAACGCGCTGCCGACGCCCTTCCCCTGTTCGCTGCGGTCTACGCAGAATTCGTCGATCATGTATTCCGTGCCTTTGTGCCAGTGTTTCACATATCCCATGGAAAGCGCTACGAGCCGCTCGCCGTCAAAATAACCCAGGGTGAGGGAATAACTCTGCCCGGTCAGATCGGTTATGTAGGCGTCCAGCTGGTTTTGATTGCTCCAGTCGTCGTTCCACGGCTCGTGCGTGAACACGTCCCTGAACAGTTCCGTTACGGCCTTTCTGTCCCGACCTGTCATTTTCCTAAGCTCCATACATGCGCCTTTCAGTCAAAAATGTCACTTATAGTACTTTTCTATCCCGCCGTATCCCATTATCAGCCTGCCCCGGCGCGTCTTTTCCATAAAGCCGGCAAGCCGTTTTTGGAATTCTTCAGGCCGTTTTCTCGCCGCATCGATATAGGCGATGCGTATCCGTTTGTACGGTTCCGAGAGTTTCAGGTAATTTGCCCATACCGTTTCGTCCTGCTTTAGCGTCTCCATTATATCCTCGGGAAACACGAACGGTGCGCTGATCACGTTTAATACGCTTTCTCTGATCTTGGGATCGATCATGCCGTGCGCTTCCAGCCATATGAGCCGTTCGATATTGGGCTGCGAATACGGGCTCCCCTTTTTTCTGGGAGTGAACCTGCGGATGCAGTGGGTGTCGTCCAGTATTTTGTTGGTGCTGTCGATCCAGCCGAAGCACAGCGCTTCCTCCACCGCGTCATTGTAGGACAGGCTTGCCTCCCCGGCTTCTTTTGTCGGGAACACGAACCAGACTTCCGATAAGGTTTCGGAGTTTTCGGCAAGATATTTCCGCCACTCGCTCCTGTCGCTTGTGTAAAAGATATTCATATCCTGCGCCCAATCCTGCTTCCGTGGGTTTTTCATCATGTCAGAGACGCCCGCATAATCTCCGCATCCGGACGATCAGGTCGTCCGACCGTGTCATGCCGAGCTTTTCCTGCAGTTTCAAATTAAGAAATGCTGTCTTTCTCCGCCTGTCCGAACGGTATGCAGCCCTTTTCCATGGTCCTTGCGGTCATATGGGCCCGAAGCACGGCGCCGCGTTTAAGCACCCGGTCAAGCCCCGGACAGCCGATCCCGCCAACGTCCGTCTGCTCTCTTCAGCGATCCCTGAGGCTGCACCTGAAAAAGATGAAATCCGGCTGATGGATCACGCCTCCGAATTTGTCCGGATACTTCAGCCTGATCTCCTCCGGCAGTTTGGATTCCTGGCACTCCTCTATGATAAATCCGGCCGCCGTCATGGCGTTTATGAGCGTCGAGACCTTCCGATGGTACACTTCGTAGTCGTTCACCACCCACTTTATGTGCCTTACGCCCTCGATCCCGTAATTGTGCAGGTTGGCATACAGCCTTTCCTTCGTCTCGGTCCTTGTGTAACGGTCATATACCCCGTCATAAGCGGTTGCGATCGGATGCGACATGGAAAAAACGAGCACGCCATCTTTGTTCAGAAGCCCGGCGATCTGTTTCATGAGCGCGCCGAAGTCCTCCGCATAGTCGAATGCCAATGAGCTTGTGACCACGTCAAACGTCTCATTAAGCTGTGCCAGGTCTTCAAACGCAAGCCTGCGGTAGCTGATATTGTCCGCTGCGTTGTGTTTGGCGGCGTAGGCAAGCATTTTTTCCGAAATGTCCGTCCCCAGCACCGATGCCGCCCCCATTCGGGCATACTGCCCGGCGTGCTGCCCCATGCCGCAGCCGATGTCCAGCACCTTTTTCCCTTTCAGGTCAGGCAGCATGGATGTGATTATCGGAGTTTCGATCACATCGTTAAAGTTGATCTCACCTGCCCGAAGGCTCTTAAAGTGTTCAAAAAACACTTCGTCGTCATAAATATTCTGCTTTGCCAAATCGAGTTCTCCCGTATAAAACTGCTCTGCCGGTCAGACACGGCTCAGCCATCTGTTATGCTCCCGCTTCAGAAACTGAGTTCACGGATGGTTTGTGCCAGGTTCCTGCCGTACACCTCCGCGCCCAGAGCGTTGGGATGCAGATTGTCCAGGAAATACTCCGGCAGATGCGGGACAAGTTTGAATCCCTCCGCGATCTTCACATTCGGATATTTCCCCGCGATTGCTTTAAGTTTATCGCAGAAGCGCGTCAGTACGGGACGCCCGTCCGGAACGTCTCCGCGCCACAGAGGCGTTACGCACAGGATCGGCTTTTTGTCTCCGTATATTCCGATCAGCGTTTCATAGTATTCCTCGATATCTTTCATGGATCCGGTGCCGAACTGGTTGGTTCCCAGCGCAACTATTATCTTGTCCGGCTCGTAGCCGTCCATCCTCATCAGCGAGTTCTTGTCGTAAACGTAGCCGCCGATGCCCTGGTTGATAATGTCGTAATCGAGCACCCTGTTTGCCGCGCTGACGTAAGTACAGGATGACCTGAGCGGCCCGAAGCCCTGGGTTATGGAGTCGCCCAGCCAAAGCACCTTTTCCTTCTTTTCGGGGCGTGACACGGCAGCATCCGTTTCAAAGTTTCGGATAAGCACCGTGGCATCCGCGGGAAGGTAGATTGTCACCCGCTTTTCCCCTTCGGGAAGCTCAAACTCCAGTTTTCCTTCCGGCGGCAGGTCTTTCACGTAACGGATATCGGTGACAAGCCCGTCCACTGCCGCCTCGAACGAATCCTGTGAACCCTGCCACACGATCCTGTACTCAAACGAGACGCGCCGCGCCTTGGTGATAAACTCCATGGTCTTGGCGGTCGACGCCATGCACCGGTCGTACCAGAAATCGCTGGCGCGCCTGAAATAATCCATTTGCGCCTGCGAGTACTGGAACGCCTGCAGGTATCCGTCCTTTATTTCACTGAACGAATACGCGCCAAAGTATATGTTTTTAAGATCGTTTACGCTTAGTGTTTTCATTCCTGTAATCTCCTTATCGCGATGCTGCCCGCCGGTTATTGTCGGTTTATCGTTTATTCGGTCTCCGAATGCCAGTGCCTTAAAAACTCCTCAAGGAACGCATGCCTGTCTTCCGCGATCCGCCTGCCCGTCTCTGTGTTCATTTCGTCCCGAAGCAGCAGGAGCTTATCGTAAAAATGCTGCACCGACGCTTCAAGCGTACGCCCGTGCGCGCCGCCGTAGGCGAAGGTACGGGCTATGCCCACCGCGCCTATGGCGTCAAGCCTGTCCGCGTCCTGCACGATCATCCCTTCCGCAGTTGATGGCCGTCTGCCCCGGTTTTTGCTGAACGAAACGGAGTTGATCACTTCGCAGATCTTTTCCATCTGTTCCCCGGAAACTCCGTTCTGGGAAAGGAACCTTCTCGCGTTTAGGTTGTTTTCGGTATCAAACAGCTTGCTGTCGTCCGCATCGTGCAAAAGCGCGCCCAGCGACACCGTCAGCATATCGCATTCAGGCTCCGTACGGGCGATCATGAGCGCGTTTTTATATACTCTCAGAGTATGCGCCGCATCGTGCCCTCCATGGTCTGACGCGAACAATTCGTTTATGTAGTCTATTGCTTTAGCTATCAATTCTTCCATACTACGCATTATCCACCTTATCGGGGCCTTATGTCAACCCATTTTTTGCTTTATGCCGGCGTCCAAACGCAAAACCGCCCGGATTTACTTCCTTCCGTCATTATGGTATACTTATACTGTGAACACGTACAGTCATAAAAGCGGGCAGGCGGAAAGCTTATGAAAAGCATACTTATAGCAGACACGACGCGGGAGGAACGCGAAAGGATAGTGGCAGAATCGATCGGCAATATCGACGGTCTCTGCGACGGATGCAGCTGCGGTATCATCGAGATGTACAATGACTATATCGACGGCAGGCTCGAGCTCAGCGAAGTCAACCGCCGCTTCAGCGCCGGATATGTGAAAGGCTCGCCCGAACCCGAAAAAGGCGGCTGCGAATGCGTCTCTTTGTAGGCATACAGCCGACTGAAGCGTTTCTAAACGCCCTGTGTCTGCTGCAGGATCGCCTGCGTGAAGCGGGAGTGTCCGGACGCTATATCGACAGACACGACCTGCACATGACCCTGGCTTTTATAGGCGAGTGGCCGGAAAACATAAGCGAGATCCTGCCCGATGTAAGAAAGCCTTTTAAGATCGCGCTCTCGCACCTCGCAGTATTCCCCGGGTCGGACGTTCTGTGCGCGCGGACTCAGCCCTGTGAGGCGCTTGACAACACGGCAAAATCGGTCAGGCACTCGCTTTCCGACGCCGGCATCCCCTTCGACAGAAAGGCGTTCTCGCCTCACATCACACTGGTCAGGAAAGCAAGGCTGCCAGACCATGCCGATCTCGCCGGGTTAGAAATACCCCGTGTCGCCATGACCGTGCACACGATCGCTTTATACAGGTCCGACCGCGGAAAACGCGGGATGGAATACACGGTCATCGACACATCGGACCGCAAGGAGGATCAAAAATCATGAACAAACGCATCGTCACCACCACTTCGGTATTCGAACCCGGCTATCCCGCCGAGAAAGCCACAGAGAGACTTAAACGGCTGGGTTTTGAAGCTCAGGACATGGCGCTGGATTTCTGGAATGACGCCCCATGTTCCCCTTTTTTAGCCGACGATTATCTTGATTGGGCATTCGCGCTGCGCAGGCATGCCGAGAAGACAGGCTTACCGTTCATCCACAGCCACGCCCCCGCCGAGGCAGGAGACTATCCCATTATCGAAAGGGCGCTTAAAGCCGCCTCCGCACTGGGCGCGAAGTATCTGGTGCTGCATCCGGTCTGCGGCCAAAACGGAGTCCATTTTGACGACGCAGAGGTTTTTATTGAAACAAACGTGCGCGCCATAACCCCGTGGCTCGCCAAAGCGCGCGAATGCAAAGTAGTGATCCTGTCCGAAAATCTGCTTTGGGGGTCTACCGGCGATCCCCGCGTCACGGCCGAACTGGTCAGCCGGGTAGGTTCTCAGTGGTTCGGCTGGTGTTACGACACGGGCCACGCCAACTGTTTGGGTTTCCGTCCCGAAGTGCTGAAGGAATGCTGCGTCGCTCCGGCGTCGCTGCATATCCAGGATAATCACGGAGATGCGCGGGACGAGCATCTGATCCCCGGCGACGGCACGATAGACTGGGACGCGCTGACCGATACGCTTAAGCAGATAAAGTACTCCGGCGACTGCGTTCTGGAAGCGCACAATCAGTGCCTGAACGCGGCTGACAGTGAAAGAGACGCCATACTTACGCGTCTTCTGGAAAAAGCCCGCGTTCTGCGGGACAGGATGAGCCTGTAACAGCTCAGCTGAATTCTCATTTTTGCCGAAACCACCCGGCACAATTCGGAGGATATCCCATGCCTTACGACCGCGAACGCGCCATGAAGCGCAACGCCGATTTTATTACCGATCCCGACATGAAGGGCGTACTTGTCCGCGTGACCGGTTTCGGGCCGATCGAACTCCCCGTTTCCGATCCGCTGGAGGCGTTCGACCTGCCCCGCGAGATAAACAAATACTGCGATCAGGCCATCGAAAGATACCTGCGTTTCCGCGAAGCGCACGACCGTTTCGACGACGACTGGATACCCGCGCTCAAGCCCTATCTCGGCATCGCCGAACACAGCTGCTTTCTGGGAGGCAAAGTATCGTACGGCGGCAATACCAGTTACCACCATCCCGCCATAGACGATATCAACGGCTGGAAAACACTGTCCGCCGACAGGAATGTGCCCCATTACCGCGCGCTGCTCGACGGCATGGCGTATTTTAAGCAGCGCAGCGAGCGCTACGGCTACTTCAGCGCGCTAAGGGGCGGAGACGGACCCATGGACATAGCCAACGCGGTGCGCGGCAACGATTTGCTGTACGATTTTTACGATGAGCCGGATACCGCGTCCGAGTTCGTGGATTTCTGCGCAAAAGCTGCGGCGTGGACGTTTGGCAATCAGTATCCCCTCGCTTCCGTGGTAAACGGAGGTTATATAAGCGGCATGACCACCTGGATGCCCGCCAACTCCATTGGACATCTCTCCGAGGACGCGTCCTGCCTGTGCTCTCCCGCGATGTACGAGCGTTTCGGCCTGCCGTATACGTCCAAGCTCCTTGAAAACTACAGCTACGCCATGATGCACGTGCACTCGCTGGGCAGGGCCTGTATACCGCTGATAGCCCAGATGAAAAAGATAGGCACATTCCAGCTGAGCGGCGATCCCAAACAGCCGACCGCCATGGAAATATACAGGGAGTATGCAGACCTGTTCACCGGCAGATCGGTGCTGCTGGATATGACGCCGGATGAAGTAAAGGATAACCTCGGATTCCTGAAAGGCAAAAAGACCATTATAAACCTCGAGGCCTCAAGCCCCGAGGAAGCCGAAAGGGCGCTGGACATGCTGCGCGGGATCTGATCCGGCAGCGTATGTCAGTCAATTTAGGCACATAAAGGCAGCGTCAAGTCATTTCGCTTCATTCAGCAGACCGTAAAGCCTGCCGAATATCTCTTCCTGACGGACATACGCTTTGCGCATCTCCTCATTAGGCAGACACGTTTCACCCGTTTTTACCGTTCGGGCCGCTTCGGCGAAGCTTTTCCATATGCCGACGCCCACGCCCGCCGCGATGGCGGCGCCCTGTCCGGTAGCTTCGAGGGGATTCAGGTGCAGCCGCGCACGGGCGCCGAAAACGGAAGGGAATATTTCCCTGAAAGCTTTTGCGCGCATACCGCCGCCGGACAATATGATATCGTCCGCCTTTATTCCGTTGTCCCTCAACACTCTCACGCACAGGTTCAGTTCCTGCGCCACGCCCTCATACACCGCGCGCACCATATCCGCGCGGGTGTGGTCGAGACTAAGGTTGATAAGCGCGCCGCGGGCGTCAGGGTCCCACCACGGGCAGCGTTCTCCCATAAGCGTGGGCACGAACATTAGCCCGTTGGCGCCGGGCACTGACTCAAAAAACATCTCCTGCGCCTTTTTATAGTCGATACCGTTTTCGTCAGTTACATCAAGTACGTTCTTAAGCATATAATCGACCGCCGTGGACGCGCACTGCACCGTGCCGCACACCGTCACCAGAGACTCGTCCATGTCGATAAAGTTGAACGCCCGGGCAGACGCATCTATACACGGCGTGCGGTTGAGCGCCGCGACCCATGCGCTGGAGCCCACCGTAAGATACGCGCCGCTTTCGTCGTATACGCCGCTGCCGTGGGTGGTCGCGGGACCGTCTCCGCAGCCTATAGCCACAGGTATGCCGCTTTTCAGTCCAAGCTGCGCCGCCGCGGATGCGCTGAGCCGCCCGCTGACATCCGTCGAGGGTCTCAGCATTGGCAGTTTGCCCATATCTATTTCCGCCTCCCCGCAGATGTCCGCGTCCCAGACTTTTGCGTGTATGTTGAGCGCCCCGAAAAGCGACGCGTCAGAGTAATCGCTTAAGCCGTACACCCCTGTAAGGAAGCCGTATATGAGGTCCTTGGTATTGACGCACACCCGTGTGGCGGCATAGACGTCAGGTTCGTTTTCCTTCAGCCACATGAGTTTCGGAAGACCGTAATGCACGTCGGGACGGTTGCCGCTTTTTTTATAGTACTCGTAAAAGCCGACTTTCCTTGCCAGATCGCCCACCTGTTTTACGGCGCGGGTATCCAGGTGGATCATGTTCGGATACAGCGCGTTTCCCCGGTCATCCAGAGGGATGCAGCCGTTCATGGTGCCCGTGATGCCGATGCAGTCCACGCTGTCCGCTCCCGGTTCCGCCGACAGTTCACTTATCGCCTTGCTTAGGGCTGAAAGGATGTCCTCGCCTTTCTGCTCCGAGTAGCCGTTTTGGGGATGATATGTGGGATACGCTGCCGAGCGCGCGCCCAGAAGCTGCCCTTTCTCGTCAAACAGCGAGCATTTTACCGAGCTGGTGCCTGCGTCCAGCGTAAGTATCCTTGCCATAACGTTCCCCTTTCATGCTTACAGTAAACATGTTTGCGAGCGCACTCTATGCGCTTATTGTATCACTTTTTTACGGGTTTCGCAATTCTCCCTGTCTTCCCTGTCCGCGGATATATTCAAGCGCGCGTATCGCCTCCCCGCCCTTGCAAGATTGACCTTTTCTCCGGAAAATGGTATGATACTCTGCGTTAAAAACGTTCTGCAATACCCCTGCCGGCCCGTCAGCGCGGCTTCCTGCTAAGCGCGTAAACTGACGCCGTCCGCGCAAAACATCTTTCATTGTCCGCGTATTTGATACCGCAGTTGCTCAAGCATCGATCGGAGGCGAGCCCAAATGTATCTGCGCAATCTTTACCCCGTGCCGAAAAGCTTTTCTGAAGCTGGATCCGAACGGTTCCCCTTTGGTTCCCGCGTCACCGCGCGCACAGGCAGCCTGCCGCCCGAATACGCAGCCAGGGCCAAATACCTTTGGCGCCGTTTCAGCTGCGACGCCTCGGAACTTGAGCTCGTGACCGCTTCAGACGGTTTCAAGCTGCTGATAGGCAGCGCGGACTGTCGCCTTCAACAGGGCGACAGCTACGCAATCAAGGCATGCAAAACCGGCGTCTGCGTAGCCGCGAAGGACGCAGTCTCACTGCTGGACGGCATAAAGACCCTCGTTCAGCTGATCTGCCCCATCGACCTTACCGAAGGAAGCGAGGCGTTCTACGTAAGCGCCGCCGAGATCCACGATGCGCCTGCCATCGCCTTTCGCGCGATACACCTGTGCATTTTCCCGGACACAAGCCTGTTCAACATAGAAAAAGCCATCCATCTTGCGGGATTCCTGAAGTTCACCCACGTGGTGCTGGAATTCTGGGGCACCTTCAGGTATGAGTGCCTGCCCGCCCTCAGCTGGCGCGGCCGTTCGTTTTCAAAAGAAGAGCTGGCGCCGCTTGTGGAACTTGCGCGCAGCTACGGTATGGAGATCATACCCATGGTCAACCATTGCGGTCACGCTTCCCAGTCCCGCTCCCGCTACGGCCGTCACACGGTGCTGGATCAGGACCCGCGCCTTTCCTGCCTGTTTGAACCCGACGGCTGGACCTGGTGCCTTTCGAACCCGGATACCTATAAACTGCAGCAAGCCATGAGAAATGAGCTCGAGGATCTCTGCGGACCGGGCAGCTATTTCCATCTGGGTTTTGACGAAGCCTATTCCTTTGCCACCTGCGACCGCTGCCGCAGGCGAGTCTCCCATGAGCTGCTGGCCGAGTACCTGAACCGGCTCACGGAGGACGTATGCGCCTCCGGCCGCCGTCCCATAGTCTGGCATGACCAGTTCATACGCTGCTCTGACTTCGGCGAAGGCAGCATAATAGCCAACGGCGGCGATCGGGGCACTGCCGACGCCCTGAACATGCTGGACCGCCGCATCATAATCGCCGACTGGCAGTACGGCTACACCGACGGCTTTGATCCCACCTCTAAGCTGTTTATGGAAAAAGGGTTCGACACCATAATCTGTCCCTGGGACGACCCCGAAAACGTACGCAGCGTGTCCGGAAGCGTGAAAACGCTGGGCGCTTTCGGCGTAATGTTCACCTCCTGGGATCATCTTCCCGCTTTTCTGCAAGATGCCGGTTCATGGGCGAACTGCGCGTGGATGAAAGAGCTGTATCCGCCGAAAGCCCCCATAACTGAAAGCGCCTGCCTGCTCCGACGCCTGTATGACACGCATGGCGATTTCGACAGGGCAGGATGGAACCTGAACGAAGTGCTGCAGTAGACCAAACTCCAGCCTGCGAGAAAAGGATGTGATCATTTGGATACGCGTATTCATGAACAGATACTTATGGAGCAGTTCAACGCCGTAATGACAGATCTTGATCTGTGCGTCGACCTATATCATAAGACACATAAGCAGGGCCATCTTATCGCCGCCGTGCAGAAATGGGGCATCTTGTGCGGGCTTGCCATGGCGGCAAAGCAGTTCGGGATAGTCTCCCTGCAGGAAGCGCTGGATAAAATGACCCCGCCCCGGGAGTGAACGCAGATCATGCCGGTGACGGAATACCGCATAATGCACCGGTCATTCCCTTTGCATGCCGCGGCAGCAGGTCACCCGCTTCTCAGGTTTTTGATCGCAGATCGAAAAGGTCCCGTCCGAAACGGACGGGACCTTTTTTATGTTTTGGTTTGAATACCGGCTGACGCCTTATTCGATCGTGACGCAGACTTCGTGCTCTGCGGGGGCTATATCGGCGGGAATTAGTCCGCCTTCCACTGCGCAGCCGTCTACGACCACTTTCACTCGGCCCTTTTCTCCGCCCGCCTTGTTCTGCATGCGGATACGGTAGGTGCTGCCCCTGAATTTGCGGGTAAGCGCAACGTCCGTCATGAACGCGGGCAGGCACGGATCGATCTTAAGCCCGTCAAAGTCCGGCTCGATCCCCAGTATGCCCTGGCTGGCCGCGAAAAATGTCCATGCGGCGGTGCCCGTGAGCCAGCTGTTCTTTGCCTGGCCGAACCTGGGCGCATATGGTCCCGCCACCATCTGGCTGTAAACGTAAGGCTCGGTATGGTGCAGCTTCTGATCGGTAATATATGACGGGCAGGTGCGACGATAAATATCAAAAGCCCTGTCTCCGTGTCCCAGCACCGCTTCCGCCAAAACTATCCAGGGATTGTTGTGACAGAATATGCCGCCGTTCTCCTTGTATCCGGGAGGATATGAACTGATCTCTCCCAGCTCCAGGTGGTACCTTGTGTAAGGCGGCGTATGTATGGCGACGCCGTGTTCGCTGAGCAGATGTTTGCGCACCGAATCCAGCGCCTTTTGCGCGTAACCTTCCTTAACGCCCACGCCCGCCATGACCAGGAAGCCCTGAGGCTCGATGTATATCTTGCCCTCGTCGCACTCGTTGCTGCCCACCTTGTGTCCGTAGGCGTCGTAAGCGCGCAGGAACCACTCTCCGTCCCAGCCGTGTTTGAGCACTGCCTGCTCCATGTCCTGTTTGAAGCCGGGCACCGCGTCCGCTTCCTCCTGCCATCCGAACTCACGGCACAGGCGGGCATAGTCGTCGCTCACGCCTACGAACATGCCCGATATGAACAGGGATTCCGCCACGCCGCTTTCAAAGTTGGCCGTGGTCTGGAAACTCTCTCCTGGCGTCGCGGAGAAGCAGTTAAGGTTAAGGCAGTCGTTCCAGTCCGCGCGCCCGATGAGCGGCAGACCGTGGGGGCCTCTGTGGTCGATCGTGTAATGGTAGGAGCGGCGCAGGTGCTCCATCATGCTTTCCGCGACGCTCTCGTCGTTGTCGAAGGGAACGCTTTCAGAAAGTATGCTCAGGTCTCCCGTTTCCTTCACATATGCCGCCACGCCGAATATGAGCCACAGCGGGTCATCGTTGAAGCCGCTGCCCACCTCGAAGTTGCCGCGCTTGGTAAGGGGCTGATACTGGTGGTATGCGCTTCCGTCCTTAAACTGGGTGGCTGCTATGTCTATTAGCCGTTCCCTCGCCCGGGAAGGTATCAGGTGCATGAAGCCCAGCAGATCCTGAGAGGAATCCCTGAAGCCCATTCCCCTGCCGATACCGCTTTCAAAGTAACTGGCGGAACGGGACATGTTGAATGTGACCATGCACTGGTACTGGTTCCACACGTTCACCATGCGGTCCAGCTTTTCGTCGCCGGAAGACACGTTGTATATGGACAAAAGTCCGTCCCAGTACCCGGCCAGGTCGTCAAACGCCCTGTCGAACTGGGCGTCGGTCCTGAACATGGCAAGCAGCTTTTCGGCAGGCGCCTTGTTTATCACATCCTGCGCCGTGAACTTTTGATCCTGCGGGTTTTCGCAGTACCCCAGCACGAATATAAAGCTTTTGCTTTCGCCGGGAGCCAGTGTGAACTTTAAGTTGTGGCTGCCCACAGGCGACCATCCGCTGGCCACACTGTTCCGGCTCAGGTTTTCAAACACCGCAGCGGGAGAATCAAAGCCCCTGTACGCGCCCAGGAAGCTTTCTCTGTCCGTGTCAAAGCCCTGCACGGGCGCGTTTACGGCGTATACGGCGTAATGGTTGCGGCGCTCGCGGTATTCGGTCTTATGATATATCGCGCTGCCCACTATCTCGACCTCTCCGGTAGAGAAGTTGCGCTGGAAGTTGGTCGAATCGTCCTGCGCATTCCACAGGCAGAACTCAACGAAACTGAACACGGATACGTCTTTCGCCAAGGCAGATTTGTTCTCCAGGGTCAGTCTGGTCACCAGCGCATCGCTGCCGAAGGGCACCATGGACACTTGCCGCGCCTGCAGACCGTCCTTTTCACCCATTATACGGGTGTAGCCCAGGCCATGACGGCACTCGTAAGCGTCCAGTTTGGCACGCACCGGCATCCAGCCCGGCGTCCACACGCTGCCGCCGTCGTTTATGTAAAAATACTGGCCGCCCGCGTCAGTCGGCACATTGTTGTAACGGTAGCGGGTTATGCGCAGCATGCGCGCGTCCTTGTAGAAGCTGTAGCCGCCCCCGGTGTTGGACATCAGGGTAAAAAACGCCTCACAGCCCAGATAATTTATCCATGGGGACGGTGTATCCGGCCGGGTTATGACGTACTCCCGCGCCGCATCGTCAAAGTATCCGTATTGCTCCACTGTCCTACCTCCGCAATTATATTATTGTTTTCTGCCATTATTCGCACAGATGATGCGATGACCAGATCCTGTCTTCAACGCGTTTCGGGCATTACCGACACTCCGTCCGGTATCACCGTCACGGAAGCGTCTTTATTGCCGAGCAGCCGTTCCGCAAGGGCGAGCGCCTCGTTTACGCCATGTGCGGGATACATCCTTAACGCCCGCACAGTCTCATCCAGACAGTCCGAGATGTATATGATTCGGGCTTTTGACAGTACGCGCAGGAATATCTGCGTTTGCCACTGGTCCGGCTGGGTCTCTCCCCGGGATCGGCTGCGGAAAACGGCCAGCTGGGTCTCGGGGTCGGTCTCGGTGATCTGCCTGTAAAACGCTTCGCCGCCGCAGCCGTCAGCGGCGCTGGCCAGCATGATTATGACTCCGCCCGGCTTGACCGCGGCCTCCGCCGCCGTCATGCCCTTTACGGACTGGTATATATTCTGGTCAAGCGGATAGCCGCCGTTCGTCGTTATAACTATATCCGCCGGTTCTGAAGAGACTCGGCACAGCTTTTTTAGCGTCCGGCAGCCCGCGAAATGTGCCTGTATCGGATCGCCCGCGAATGCGGCGACGACCTGTTTTTCAGGGTTCAGAATAACGTTGACTATGAACTTAAGGCCTGCCCTCTCGGCAGCCCATTCCATGTCCCTGTGGATGGGATTGTTTTCAAGCACGCCCGTCCTGGCGTAAGGACTGTCGATAAACTCTGCGCAGTGATTTCCAACCACCGTCTCACGGGCCGCTATGCCCGGAAGCACGCTTTTGGGGCCGCCCGAAAAGCCGGCGAAAAAGTGCGGCTCAATGAAGCCTTCTGCAAGCAGCAGGTCCGCCTCCGCGGCGATACGGTTGATGCGCAGCGTCTGTCCCGAAGGCAGTGTTCCGAGTGGCACGAGATTTTTCTCGTCATCGCAGTCGTGGATAACGATGCGTTCGTTTGAGAACATTTCGTCGCCCAGCTTTGCCCGCAGCTCCGCATCCGTAGTGCTCCGGTGGCAGCCCGTGGCGACCAGAAGCGTCACCAAGGCGTCCGGGCTGGCCTCCCTTATCATGCTTAGCATGGGCGGCAGTATGACACGGCTCGGCACCGGCCGGGTATGGTCGCTGATTATTATGACGACGTTCCGCTTCCCCTTTGCCAGTTCCGTAAGCGCCGGCGAACCTATCGGGGCGGAAAGCGCCGCTTTAACGAGGTTTTCTGCGCTGTCCGGAGGCGTTTCGGGCAGGGAAGATCTGAGCACGGCTTTCAGCCTGCCCGAATCTATCTCCGCAGGCAGCTGTCCGTGCCCGTACGGAAGCATGAAACTGACACTTGCCATGGTTCCCTCCGTGTTCCCGCGCTCGTCAGACGCGGGACAGAATGATCAGTCTGCGATAAAGCTTACAGTTCCCAGACGATCTGGAATATAACCGACGCTCCGCCCACGTTCTGGTAATACACCGTAAGCAGACGCCCGTCTTTAAGCTCCACGCTGGCGGGATAGCCCAGGTCGGCAGTTTCGGCGCTGTCGTCAAGTATGAGGTCGGTGTTCCAGTTTTCGCCCTCATCGTCAGACACCATATAGCGTATGCCGTAGGGCGATTCACGGTAGCCGTACACGCTCACGAGCCTGCCCGAAGAATGCCTGATCAGATGCGCGGGCGCGCCGCCGAATTTGCCCAGCAGCTGCACGGGTTTGGAATACGTCCTGCCACCGTCGGTCGATACGCTCTGGTAGGTGGTAAAACAGCCTCTCTGGACACGTATATGCACAATTATCTTCCCGTCGGGGAGTTCAATGGCATGAGGCTCGCAGCTTAAGAACCTCCCGCCCTCGTCGTTTGGAATGTCCTCTATTGAGGAAACATACTCAAACTCCCCTGCGCCGTTAAGGCGCCAGCACTGGATATATTTTTCTTCGCCCTGTTCGGGAGAGTCGTTGGCCGTAAACCTGCGCCCCACATACATGAGGCCTCCGTCCTTCAGCGGTGTGGGACCGTGGGGCGCCGTAACAGGTGCCAGGCGAGTCTCTCCGAAGGTATAGCCGCCGTCGGAGCTGAGTTTATATGTGCTGCCCAGCAGCTTTTCGCTTTCGGGGATCGCGGAGATCAGGTTTATATAGGCGCGGGTGAATTCCTTTGATGCGCGTTGGAGAGGAGTCTCCTCTTTAAGATTCTCCATCCAGTTCGTCTGTGCGGCTATAGAATTGTTGAACGACGTGAATATCGCCTTGCCGTCCCCAAACGCGACTATGCCGCTGTCGCGGTCGTCCAGAGGCGTATCGATCACCGCTGCCGGGCGGGTCCAGCTTTTGCCTTCGTCAAAAGAATAACAGATGATGCCCTTGCCGAAGGGACAGATATGGCGCATGCGGAAACCGGAAGCGGCCAAAGCGAGCGCTCCGTCCTGCAGCCGTGCGACAGACGGCCAGCCGAAATAGTTGAATACGCTGTCCGGGTTTGAACATATAACCCGTTTGTCAATTATCTTCATACACGCCTCCCGCATCTTCCGCCGCTTCAGATCTCCAGGCCGTTTTGCCTGAGTTCGCTTAACAGCACGTCGCTTTCACTTTTGTCAAATACCTTGCCCGGGTAAGCCACGCTGCCCGCGTCAAGGCCCATGCGGTTGAACACTTCCTTGATCGCGGCGATACAGCCGTGGGCCAGCAGCACGCATATGATCTTGTTTATGCCGAACTGTATCTGCCGCGCGTCCTCAAACCTTCCTTCCCCGAAAGCCTTATAAAGGTTCAGGAAGCGATCCGGCATAAGGTTGTAAGTCGAGCCGATGCCGCCGTCCGCGCCCATGGTGAGCCCGCAGATCAGCATCTCGTCCGGTCCGTTTATCACGTTGATATCCCCGCCGTTCAATTCGGTTATGCGGTGCATCGAATAATAGTCGGAAAGCGTGAACTTGCAGCCGATCAGCCCTTCCACCTCTATGGCGCGTTTCATGAACTCGAAAGGCGCACTGCCCACCAGGCTGGTGCAGTACACCAGAACGGGCAGCCCGCTCTCCTCATGCAGTCGTTTGTAATAATCCAGTATTTGATCCGTTGTGTAGGAAGTCACGTAATTCGGCACCAGTGACGAGATCGCGTCACAACCCGCTTCGGCAGAGTGCTTCGCGAGCCTGAGCGCCTGCTGGGTATCCACAGCGCCCACATGGTTTATTATCTTCGCCCTGCCACCGGTGACAGCGACCGCCGTCTCGATCATTTCGCGCCGGGTGGCTTCGCTGAGGAACAGCCCTTCGCCCGTAGCGCCGTTAACGTAAAACCCGTTTACTCCCGCATCCAGCTCAAGCTTCATTATCGCTTCGGCGCTTTTGGCTTTCAGTCTGCCCGCCGCGTCTATGGGCGTGATCATCGCCGGCATTATGCCTGTAAACAGCTTATTCATCTTATTGCTCCCCCACTGTATACTCACGGCGGTACGCTTTTCCGTTCAGCGTAAAGCCGATGCGGATCCTGCCGCCGTCGATTTCGGCTTTGTCTATAGTTAAGTCGTCCTTTTCGGTCCCCATCCTGAACAGTGCCGCAAAAACCAGGTCGTCACCGGCGGATTCCACCCGCCGTATGAAATACGTGAGCTCATTCTCCGCCGGATTGTCCGGCGCTTCGGCATATATTGCCAGCGAAGATACGGAACAGAACGAGCATACGCTGAACCTGCCCGCCTGACTTAGCCAGCCGCTTCTTACGGGGCCGTCCGTGCGCCATCCCCGCGCGTTTCTGAAATACTCCGTGGGCGGGCTCCCGGCAAGCTTCAGCGCCGTTTTGACAGCGCTTTCCTCTTCGCAGCGGCCTTTGGGGTGGATTATCCAGTCCACCTGCCGCCCGCAGGCGCCGCGCACCCTGAAGGCTTCCAGGAAAAACTCGTCCGTGAACAGCACCGTGCGCTCAAACATGACGCCCGCGTACGCCTCGTCGTCCCACTGTTTTATAAAGTAGCTGTCGGGCGTTTGGGCAGGTTTGGTCCAGTCTGCCCGGCACTCTATCAGCGTTTCCCCCGCGTTTTGCTCAAAGCGGAGCGTTTCGCCGTTGCAGGGCGGCTGGTTCTGAGTATTGATGCAAACCGTATTATGAGTGAAAGTGTTCTTGAAATAGCGGTAATGCTTGGGAGAACCGTAGGGCACCGTGCCCAAATCCGGCAGCACTTCCGTGCCGCTAACGCTGTAATGCAGGCTGAGCTTGTCATAATGGTCGTGCTCGCCGCCGTAACGTCCGTGCCGGAAAAGCAGATACTGCGTTTTGTCTGCGCTGCGCAGCGCCGTCAGCCCCGAACCCTTATCGTCGTGATAGTCTTTAAGTTCGAGTTCGGCATTTTCGATCTCTGCTTTCCCGTATAAGAGCGCTCCCAGCTCATCCCTTGGATATTTTTCGTATATCCTGTCAAGCATGGCGGCAAACTCCCTGTCGCCGTATACCTTATACATGAACTCATAGTGTTCCGCAAGCTGCGCGAACATGGGCACAGACCCGCCGTCTCCCAGCCGGGGCAGGCTGAAGTCCGCCTGCACCAGCTTTAGCGGCATCAGATACATCTGCCTGTATTCGGGGCGGTCAAGCAGGCTGTACTCGGTACCCTGCGCCATCTTTTCGTAGCTCATAAACGCCATGAGCGCGAAGAAGTGATAGTGGAATGTGTTCTCGAACCACATATTGTCGTCCAGCACAGCATACTCAAGCTGGTAGATCAGTCCGTATTTGCTGTTGACTGCGAAATCCAACAAATCGCGCCTGTCCAGCGCAAGCCCTATTATGCCCAGCGCCGAGTTCACCAGCACCTCATGGTTGTGTATCTGGTCGGTACGGTTTTTTTTGAGTATTTCGGCTCCGGGCAGCAGCAGATTCGTTTCGATAAACTCCCTCTGAGCTTCCGAAAGCGTATCTTTAAGTATATCGTATGTGCGTGCCAGAGAATCGAAGCTGGTAGCCTCGTCCAGTATCTGGGAGTTCATCCTGCCCGGCTTGTTGTACAGGATATCGCCGTGTTCCTCGTAGTTGGGATAGTTTTCGGCATAGCCCAGCAGTATGTGCGCTGCCAGATCTCTGTATTTGTCTTCCCGGCAGAACAGCCACAGCAGCGAAGCGTTATAAGCCGTGCCCGTATTCACGCTGTTGACTATGCGCCACCAGCCGCCGAAGTACGGTTCCCCGTTCAGCACCCTGCCGCACACGGGGCACACGAAGTCATGGTCGGAAGTATAATCGAATTTAAGCCGCTTTCCGTCGTCCGGACACGCGAAATAATGTCCCCAGGTGGCGACTCCAGTATCCGGGATCCTTACTCCCGCCTCCATGATCCGGTCGCAGCCTTTGCGCAGGCCGTCCAGAAGACGGCTGTCCAAAGCCAGTTTTCCCCTTAAAAACGCAAGCCTCTCAGGCGTGAACTGTACCATATGCCGACCTTTCCGAACTTTAGGATAGACCCACTGCGTACAAACGGATTATATCAAATTCGCGTCTCTGAGTCAATCTGTACGGGCAATATAAGGGCAAACGAAAACCGGGAGCGGATATCCGCCCCCGGCAGTTCGGTGCCGGTTTGACACCGATCAGGTTTTATTTCGCGTACTGGCGCTGATACGCGGCATCAGCGATATCCAGCACCTGCTGCAGGCCCAGTTCGTTGAACAGCTTGGACTGGAACACCTCTTTGTCAGCAAGATCGCTCTCGTCGCCGATGATGTACTTGGTCTGCTGCTCTTTCACGTACTTGCGCAGGTCAGCCTGATACTTGCTCAGCACTTCCAACTCTTCGGCGGAGTAGGCCAGCGTAGGAACATATACATCCGGGCCGGGCTTGACAGCCTGATAGTAACCGGTGATGGTGTTCTGGCGGACAGTGCCGTTGTTCTCCCAGTTCTGTAGCTTGCCTTCGCCGTCGTCGGCCACATAGCAGTTCTCAACGTCTACGTCACCGGCATAGTACGGCATATGCTCATACCAGTACAGGTTGTT
>JAEEGL012395086.1_pt1 | contig 68905 bp, 53 predicted proteins | sample 9134231 | NCBI WGS metagenome assembly JAEEGL01 (sample SAMN16246548, study PRJNA631951) | gut metagenome | biome: gut microbiome; feature: rumen; material: fiber-attached | host: Bos | place: Iran: Karaj | collected 2018-10 | reverse complement strand
AGTATCCATCCGTAACTCATTCCGAGGTATTCCATCAGATAGAACATTCCGTGGAGCCAGATGAGGGTGCCGGGGAGGATGAGCCAGAGTTTTGACCTTTCTTCGGATTTGGCTAGTTTCAATGCAATGGCGATGATCACTACAAGAAGAAGGACCAGGGAACCGAAGGTTGCACGGTCGGGGTAATGGGGGGAGAGGATCATGGCACCGCAGGCTATGACTGCTGCCGAGGCATAAACTATGATCTTTAAGTCCGCTTTGTTTTTCATTACGCCAAAGTATATTGTTGCAAAAAGAAGGGCAACGATGGCAACGGGGAAGAGGTAGTCGAAGGCTCCGCGGCATTCGGAATAAAGCCTTAAGTAGAGGCGCCAGATGATGCCCTTTCCCTCTTCTGCCGCTTCGGCGCTTCTTACGAAGTTACCGGGTGCGAGGATGCACATTGCGGATCCGATAAAGGAAAGAATACTTCCGACGATCATCCATGACCTGACCTGACGGGCTTTCTTTTTAAGATATATCATCACAAATAAGCTGATAAGCCAGGCGGTGGGGCCCATGTTTTCGTTGCTCCAGCCCGCAAGGATCGCTACGGGAATGATCCAGAAGTTTATACCTTTGAGGAGCGCGGGTTCTTCTTCCTTAAGTTCCCTGACATATGCCCATATAAAAAGAAGAACAAAAATCGTGATATACAGATAATTTGCGCTTCCGGACTGCCAATACATGCTCATGCGCCAGTTTGCATTAAGGCCGTGGAGACAGCCGATGATCATGGTTATCCACAGAACATACTCTGAAAAGCTTTCGATCTTAACGTCGGCAACATCCCTTGCCGCAAGAAGGATAACGCAGGAAAGGATCACCGTTACTACGGTATTTAAGACATCCGCAAACATCTGACCGTTTATAAGTATCAGCTGGAGGATGGTATGTGTCATGCTGCGGCCGCCCCAGTTTAAGTAATGCCAGAGCTGGGCCATTGGTATGTCGCCTATGCCCGAAAGTGGTTTATCCGAAGCAAGGATCGTCGAGTACCACAGATCGTCCATCATGAAAGGCACCGCTCTGTGGGTCAGGAATACAGTGACAAGCGTCACTGCCGCGAATATGAATATGAATATTTTTGAAAGAACAGTCTTGTTGTTTTTCATCATTTTATCCCATCGTACCAATACGAAAAGTGTGCTTAAAGCCAAAAAAATTATACTAAAATACAATAATCTTTACAACTTTCTTCAAATATAATGTATAATCTATGGGTATGTTATGTTTCAGGAGGTTTTTATGGCAAAGAAAGCATTGATCACCGGCGTTACGGGTCAGGACGGTTCCTATCTTTCAGAGTTTCTTCTTGAGAAGGGCTATGAAGTATACGGAATGATCAGACGTTCCTCGGTGGATTTCCGTGAGCGTATCGCTCATCTTGAGGGTCATCCCAACTTTCATTTAAAGTTCGGAGATCTTTCGGATTCCATCAGCCTTGTTAAGCTCATAACCGAGGTTAAGCCGGATGAAATATATAACCTTGCGGCACAGAGCCATGTTCAGGTTTCATTTGATGTTCCCGAATATACGGCAAATGTTGACGCTACAGGTGTTTTGAGAGTTCTCGAAGCGGTCCGTGTCTGCGGACTTGCGGATACATGTAAGATCTACCAGGCTTCCACTTCCGAACTTTACGGTCGTGTGGAGGAGGTTCCCCAGAGCGAGACCACTCCCTTCCACCCCTACAGCCCCTACGCTGTTGCCAAGCAGTACGGCTACTGGATCGTTAAGGAATATCGTGAAGCTTACGGAATGTTTTGTTGTTCCGGTATTTTGTTCAACCACGAATCCGAGCGTCGAGGCGAGACCTTCGTAACAAGAAAGATCTCCCTTGCAGCTGCACGTATCGCTCAGGGCAAGCAGGACAAGCTGTATCTTGGTAACCTCTCCAGTTTAAGAGACTGGGGTTACGCCAAGGATTATGTTGAGTGTATGTGGCTGATCCTCCAGCACGAGACTCCCGAGGATTACGTTATCGCAACGGGTGTTCAGCATTCCGTTCGTGAATTTGCTACCCTTGCTTTCCACCACGCAGGCATCGAGCTTGAATGGCAGGGCGAAGGCATTGACGAAAAGGGTATCGATAAGAAGACGGGACGTGTTCTTGTTGAGGTAAGCCCCGATTTCTATCGTCCCACCGACGTTGTAAATCTTCTCGGAGATCCCACCAAGGCAAAGACCGAGCTTGGCTGGAATCCTTCAAAGACTTCCTTTGAGGAGCTGGTTGCCATCATGGTAAAGTCGGATATGGCAAAGGTAGCTGTGGAAAGAGCCAATGAACATATGAAAACAAATCTCGAAGAGTATCTTGAGAAAGGTGTCGTGAAATAAGATGATGGAGAAGAATGCAAAGATCTATGTCGCAGGTCATCGCGGAATGGTGGGTTCGGCCATCGTTCGCGAGCTTGAGAGACAGGGATATACAAATATCATAACAAGAACTCATAAAGAACTTGATCTCTGCCGCCAGGAGGATGTGGAGAAGTTCTTCGCGGAAGAAAAACCCGAGTATGTTTTTCTTGCGGCTGCGAAGGTGGGCGGTATCATCGCAAACCAGGAAGCCCTTGCGGACTTTATGTACTACAACATGACGCTTGAGATGAATGTCATCCATAGCGCATGGGAAAACGGATGTAAGAAGCTTGAGTTTCTCGGAAGTTCCTGCATCTATCCCAGAATGGCTCCTCAGCCCATGCCTGAGTCATGCCTTCTTACATCAGAGCTTGAAAAGACAAATGAGGCTTATGCCCTTGCAAAGATCTCGGGCCTAAAATACTGTGAGTTTTTGAACAAGCAGTACGGAACGGATTACATCTCCGTAATGCCCACAAACCTTTACGGTCCCAATGATAACTATCACCCCACCCATTCACATGTACTTCCCGCGCTTATCCGCCGCTTCCATGAAGCGAAGGTAAACGGACTTAAGGAAGTTACCTGCTGGGGAGACGGTTCACCCTTAAGGGAATTCCTTTATGTTGACGATCTTGCAAACCTCTGTGTATTCCTTATGAACAACTATTCCGGCGATGAGACAGTCAACGCCGGAACAGGAAAAGAGATCACTATTAAAGAGCTTACCGAGCTTGTTGCAAAGGTCATCGGTTATGAAGGTGAGATCAAGTGGGATACCACAAAGCCCAACGGAACTCCCAGAAAGCTTCTTGACGTAAGCAAAGCAACAAAGCTTGGCTGGACCTATACCACCGAACTTGAAGACGGTATCCGCTTAAGCTACGAGGATTTCTTAAACAATCCCATGAGAGCCGAGAGATGATCTAAAGAAGAAGATCGTCGAAGAAACCTTCAACCCCTGCGTTGTCTGCATTAAGGCCAATGAGATAGGCTTTAAGCTCCGCAAGGTTGCCGGCGTCAGCGATCATGTCCTTTATGGCATCGCTGTCAGGCTCCGTCACATCGATGAAGAGTTTAAGATATTCGATGTTGTCCTTAAAATCTTCCTTGACCGTCAGCCAGGCGGACTCGTTTCCGCAGCCTTTGGCATGACGTTTGAGGTATTTCTTAAAAAGTGTTCCTGTGTCTTTATCAAGAAATCCGGCATTCATAAGCCGAACGAGGCACAGGTAACACTTATTTTTATTCTGCTCTATTATGTATGAAGCCGATTCTCCCGGAAGTTCTCCGTCCACCGAGCCGATGCCGTCGTATGAGATATCCTCCTCGCCGCAAAGAGCCCTGTCGGAGTAGCCTTCCATGTCGTCCCTTGCAAGAAGATTCGCCAATGCCAGATCCCATTTCCTGTACCAGTTCTCCGTTCCAAGATCCGGATCCCTCAAAAGATATTCCGCTTCAAGGCGGTGCACGGTCATTGCCGCCATGACATCACTGTCGGCATCGGCGTTTGAGTCAAAATGCAGGCTCTCAAGCCTTGTGCAGCCTTCAAACACTCCCTTTCCCAGCTTACCCGCTCCTGCTCCGCCTATGGATACCTCGCGAAGATGTATGCACTGGGCAAAGGCCCAGTCACCTATGGAGTTCACCGATTCGGGAACCGTTACACTTCTTAAACCCTTTATTCCCAGAAATGCCTTTCTTTCCACAGCGGTCACTTTCACTCCGTCTAACATTTCAGGGATCACAAGGCTCGTTCCTATATCGCTTCCGCCGGTTATGACGGCTTCATTGTTTTTTACCGAGTATTCAAATCTCATAGACTGAGTATTTCCTGTCTTAAGGAATCCTTTCTGTCCGTTACCATCAGGATCTCGTTATATCTGTTGTAATCCTCCGAACCAAAGGTCGCAAAGAATTCGGCGGACTGTTTGTGTACCGTAAGTTCTGTAACGGCGATGAGCATCTCGTTGCTCTCGTCTCCAAAGGCTCTGCTCATAAGGGTAAAGAGGTTGTGTATCCTTTCCTGCTCCTTCACCGTCTTTGACTTTAATTCAGAAAGTTTTTCATTGAATACAGCAGTAATGAATTCGCCCTGATCTGCGGGTTCTTCTTCCGTCAGCCTTGTAAGCAATGTATTGTAAAATGCCCTTATGCGCTTGTGCTTGGCCGCTTCATCCGCAGGAAGTGCACCTGCCTTCGCGCGGCTTTCCAGGATCGTTGTCCTTGCACCGATCTGCTTAGAGATCGCATCCTTTATGTCATCGGACTCACGCACAGCTTTAAGCCCGGGACGCATTTCCTTAAGATCCGTTGTGGCATTCATTATATCCTTAAGCTCCGTCTTGACCGTATCAAGAAGAATTCCAACCAGCGAAAGTTTCTCGTCGAGGGGCGCTTCGGAGGCCTTAACGATGGTATCCTCGGGAATATCTCCCTTTAAGATCTCGCTTACGCGGTAGCTTTCTTTATACTTGTTAAACAGATCGTAGTAGGCGCCGAATTCGCGCACGACCTTGTCATTTCTGATGTACTGACCTATAAGTGTCTCGGTTACCTTGTAGCCCGACTCTTCGTAAAGGTAGATTATATCGGAAAGATCCTCCCAGCCACGGGCAGTGGTGTAGGACATGCCCGAGCTTGTGGTCTCCACATGGTAGAAATAATCCTTCTTGATATCAAGGAAATTAAGGATGGAGCTGTGGATCCCCTTATCCGTTGCATAGGATCTCCATGCAGGATAATCCGCTTCAATCTCAAGTACCTTTAAACGGTCAAGGGTTACCACGTCGAATTCACGGACCGAACGGTTAAACTCCGGAGGGTTTCCGGCGGTGACTATCGCCCAGCCTTCGGGGACACTGTGACGTCCGAACTCCTTGTACTGAAGGAACTGAAGCATTGAAGGAGCCAGAGTCTCCGATACACAGTTTATCTCGTCAAGGAAAAGGATTCCTTCCTTAACTCCGCTTCTTTCCATGGTCTCGTAGATCGAAGCGATTATCTCGCTCATGGTGTATTCGGAAACGTCGTAGGTCTTGCCGCCGTATTCTTTTTTCTCAATGAAGGGAAGGCCCAGAGCCGACTGCCTCGTGTGATGTGTCATGGAATAGCTCACAAGGGCAATCCCCAGTTCCGAAGCCACCTGCTCCATTATGGCGGTCTTTCCGATTCCCGGTGCGCCGATCATGAATATAGGTCTCTGTCTCATGACAGGAATCCGGTAATCTCCGTACTCGTCCTTTTTAAGATAGATTGAAACCGTGTTCTTTATATATTCCTTTGCTTCTGCTATATTCATACATCCTCCAATATGACTTCGATGGCCCATCCGGGCAGTTTCGGCCTCATCTCGTTTATTCCGTTAAAAACAAACATCACATCGTAATCAGGGCATCTTTCGGGGTAGATGCCGATACCGTCGGTGAAATAGATCAGTCCCTTTAAATCCTTTAGTTCCTTCTTCTCCCGAAGTTCATCCACGTATTCAAATACAGGGCGGAAATCCGTGGCTCCAAAGCCCTTGATCTCCACATTGTCTTTAAAGGCCTTCAGGTCGCTCTGATTCTTTATCACGGTATCGGATTCGACCTTTGAGTCACACATGACTATGTGGATATTTATATCCGTAAAGAACATTCCCGATACGCTCAGTATATCATAGGTTTTCTGAAGAAAGTCCTTTACCACCTCGCCTCTGCAGGAAGCGGAGGTATCTATCGCAACAACAAACTCCCTGACACTCTTTCGCTCCGCATATTCAAGAGGTTCGATCAGGGGCATGTTTCCATATTCCTTCAACCCGTAGGTGTAGTAGATATAATCAAATTCATCAGGGTTTACCTTTATCTCCTCACCTACTATGGCGAAGCGCCTTAAGATCATTTCGTAGTCGTAACGTTTCCTCGTGGCTTCCTTTAAGTTAGCCTGAACGGAATCGCCGCCCGCTCCACTGTTTGAAAAAGATTCAAGCTCAGCTTTGACTCGCTCGGCTATCTTCTCCCAGTCCGCTTCCGTAAGGATGGTCTCCGGTTCTTCTTTATAGGACATCCTTACCCTGTGCCTGTCAAAGGTGAACAGCCGCCTGTATGAACTTTCGGCATCCATTGAGATGCCGTTTGCTGCGAATTCTCTGTACAGTTTCTCGGCCGTCAGCTCCGGAACCCATTTTTTAAGACGCTGTATGACGGTCCTTTGTTCATCGTCCCTTGTCATATCCGCTCCCGGGACCTTCATATCAAGAATTATATTTTCAACAGCTATATCGGAAGCAAGATTCCAATATGCTTCATTTGTTTTGTCGTAACGATAAGGATGCAAAAAGATCCCGTGAAGCATTACATGCAGATAAAGCCTGATCCCCAAACCCGGCTCCTCTGCGTAATCCGTAACAAGCTTTACAGGATCCACCCGCAATGTCTCGCCGTCCGCAACATAACAGTTAAGCCCCGGCTCCATGACAAGGCTGTACTTGGCAAGTGCGTTGTCAAAAAAGCGGTAACGCACGGTTATGGTGTCTCTGGCAAGACGCATTATTCTTTTGGCATATTCTTCGGCCTTTGCCGTTTCGATTTCCATATATCAATCATAAGGACAAACGCGTTATTTTTCAATCCATAAACTCCACTGCATGCTTTCTTGCCCACAGAGGGAACAGGTTCTTCTGAAGTTTGGGATTTATGCGTTCCTTTATGGCTATGGTGTCAAAGAATACCTTCCAAAGATCCGTATATTCATCACGGGTCCGCTCCGTTCGCTTGAGGGCTTCAAGCTCAATCTCGGATAAAAGGCGAAGATAGAAATCCTCATTGGCGGGATGAACCACCGCCTCAAGATGCACATCATCCACTATCATCCAGTTTTCCGAAGGCATCCGGTCCTGAAAATGCCGTCCCAGTGCAAGCACAAGATTGCTCTTAGGCTCTATATGTGCCACATAAAAGGAATCGTTTACCTTCTGAAACCTGACAGCCTCGGTGAAACGCGAAACTTCCCGGCCAAGGCGGCGCCTTATCTCATTGTTTCGCATCACGTCCTTGAACTGAACCATTTCAAGAACCTTCGGCCCATATGCAAAGCCGAGAATAAGGACGCGATAAATGTTATCCAGTACATCCTTCTCACAGGCCATGGAGCAAAAGGTAAGCTCGTAATAGACATAGGAGGATATCTTCTCAACGATGGCGTCGGCGACGCTGTCGGCCTTGCCTTTGTTTACATCCACATGGATGTATTCGTTAAAAAGGGTATATTGTTCCACCGGCTCAAGTTCAAGCCGGATATTCTGTTGTCCGAGCCGACTGGTCCATGCTTCGTATATACAGGTAAGCATGGCATCCCAGTTGCGGCTGCATGTATATATTCTCATAACGCACCTCACACAACACCGGTCGTTAAATTAAAGTCTGAGAAGAGATCCATCTGTGCGTTTTGGTCATCGTTCCTGATCAAGAGTTTTCGCTCCGATGTTTGCTCCACATCGGCAAGCTGCGAAAGTATGAACCTCTCCTCCATTGGAATATTGAACATCATCCTGCCATTACAGGTAATGAAATACTGGGCACGTTTAAGGACTATGCCCATCTTTTTAAGCATCTGAAAATTTACACTTGAGTACTTTCTGGCACTCATGATCCGCATAACGCCCTTGGGCCCTATACCGGGCACACGAAGAAGTGCATCATAGGAAGCGGTATTCACCTCCACCGGGAAATCTCCCAAATGGCGCACTGCCCAGTCACACTTTGGGTCCACTCTGTCATTAAAGAAGGGCCTGTCCGCCGACAGAAGTTCATCCGCCTGAAAGCCGTAATATCTCAAAAGAAAATCCGCCTGATACAGCCGGTGCTCCCGCTTCATCGGAACCGCCGTGTCCAGGGCCGGAAGGGCCGGATCCTCGTTTAATGGAATATAGGCAGAGTAAAATACCCTCTTAAGGTCAAAACTCTTATACAGTTCCTGGCTTGTACGGACAAGTTCAAGATCCGTCTCACCTGAAGCTCCGATTATCATCTGGGTGCTTTGCCCTGCGGGGGCGAAGGGGCGCTTAAGGAGCGCATCCTTTCTGTCAGCGGGATACATAAAGGTATCGTTTATCGCCGGAAGCTGAGATCCCGCCGTTTCGATCCCGATATGTTCAGCCCCTGCAATAGCCTCCTTGGTGACCTTGCTTCCCTTACCGAAGATACTGTTCACAAGGTGATCGTTTATCCCCGCCCTTTCGAGCCTTGCCTCCTTGCCGATGGCAACACGATGTGCCGCAATGGTACCGCTGATACGGTTCATGGGATTTAATATGTTTAACATATTCTTGTTTGGTGCAAGGGCGGAAAGACTTGCCTGGGTAGGAAGCTCCATATTGATGCTGACCCTGTCCGCAAGAAGACCCGCCGAATATAACAGTTCTCCCGAAGCCCCGGGAATCGCCTTAACATGTATATAACCGTTAAACCTGTATTTGGTACGTAACAGACGCAGGGTCTCACACATCTTCTCCATGGTATAGTCGGGATTCTTAATGACACCCGAACTTAAGAAAAGCCCCTCTATATAATTACGTTTATAGAACTCAATAGTTAAAGAACAAAGCTCGTCGGGAGTAAAAGTCGCCCTCGGGATATCGTTTGATGCCCTGTTCTTACAATATTTGCAGTCATAAACACAGTGATTGCTCATAAGGACCTTTAATAAGGAAATGCACCTGCCGTCCGCCGCAAAAGTATGGCATATACCCGCAGAAACAGAGTTGCCGATAAATCCCTCCTTGCCTGCCCTGTCCACTCCGCTGGACGTACATGCCACGTCGTATTTGGCTGCATCCGACAATATTTCAAGTTTCTCCTTAAGATCCGGTCCGGGTTGAATTTCGTACATACGTTCGCTCTCCTTGATTTTCATTATATGAACATTCGTTCGATTTTTCAACCCCTTTTTGCATAAAAAAACAGGAGGCTCATGCCTCCTGCCGATTGGTCTCCTTATACTCCTCCACCCATTCCCGAGTATACTCGATAAATTTCGCGCAGGCCTTGGAACAGGTCGACATGGATGCGGTTCCGACACTTATGGTTCTTTTTACGGGTTCGTCGAATTCCATGCAACGAAGCTCACAGGGCTTATATGTAAGAAGAAGCTGCGGGAATATGGTATAGCCCAGGCCCTTGTTGACCATGGCCATGGCCGCGTAGTCGTTATCCAGCGAGTAGGCTATCTGCGGAACGATGCCGCGCTTGCTGAAGATACGACCTATACCGGTGTGGGCATCGTATTTCATGGCTATGTAGGGGTGCTTGCCAAGTTCCTTTATGGGAAACTTCTCAAGTTTCGCCAGCGGGTGATCCGGTGCCACAACCGCAAGGAGGTTCTCCTCCATCAAGGGATAATAATCTATATCCGCCGAGACGTTTGTCAAAAAGAAACCGCAGTCCACTTCGCCGCTCAATACCATTTCTTCCGCCCTTGCACTGTCCTCTTCCGTGATCAGTTCAATGTTTATGCCGGGATAATCGTGATTGAACCGCTGGATTATGCCCGGGATCCAGTGAACGGAAATACTGTCAAAGATCTGAACCCTGAGATTTCCCTTCTCAAGCCCATTGAGTTCGCCAACAATCTGGTCAAACTGTCGGTCCCATACCTCCAGCTGCTTCATGTAAGGTATCAGAGCCTCGCCTTCCCGGGTCAGCCTTACACCGTTGTGTTCACGAATGAACAGTGTCAGCCCGGTTTCTTTTTCCATGGAGCCGATTATGTAGCTTATGCCCGCCTGAGTGTAGCCCAAAAGGTCCGCGGTTTTTCTGAAGTTTCCGGTTTCAACAACCGATAAAAATACCTCTGCATTTATCTTGTCCATTTCATTTTCTCCTTGACTTTATTGTAACAACAAACCGTTTTTGCCTCAAGTGTTACTTATCACAAACATAACTTTTTGTCGTTTCACTTTTCGCAGTTCCCATCTTATACTGTAAGTGTAAGAAGAAAACAATTCGGTTTATCCGGGAGGTATACATATGTTAAGTTTATTAGGAAGCATCCTTTCTATAGCAGCAACAATTATCATTGCAGGCGCAGGACTGGTTATCTTCGGTTCCATCGCATGGGATGAAATGAAAAAGACTACAGCACGATAGATTATAGTTCCTTTCAACACGAAGATCCGGCGGAAGCAATTCCCGCCGGATCTTTGTGTTATCCCCTATCTATTGATTTTTTCAGATTATAATGCTATTCTTTAAGTGCAAAAAGGCATTACCTATAGCAAACGGTTCGCCTTAGTTTATAGTTACGAAAAAAAGCAACTTAGTCCTTGGCGAAATGGCGGTTGCTTTTTTTCGTTCTATGTTTTTTACTTCTGACGTCCATGATCCTATAGACGACTGTAAGGATCGTTCCCACAATCGAAGCTACGGAACCAAGTATTGCCAGTAAGTCCATACAACTACTGTAAAGCCTGCCTTTCTTCAGATTTCCCATACGCAACACCTCCTTTAAACTGGGAGTGCGGATACAGTCTATCCGGTGCAAAAGGCGAACCGCTTACCGTTTTAGGTAATGCCCAAGATTATTTTAACCCTGAACATTTGTTCGTGTCAAACACTTTTTAACCATTGCTTATATCTCCTGTGCAAATTTCTCGTATGAAGGATTTGCGCTTCATTTTTGCCCCCAAAATGCGCAATTGCAACCGTCGGTTGACAAATTGAAAAGCCTGATTGTTAGAATGCAACCGGGGATTTTTGTATGATCGCATTGTAAACGAAAGGGCAAAACGTTAAAATGAATTTGCCCGGTGAAATACACAGGGCAAAGCCCGGAAAGGATATAAAAATGATACTTGCAGACAAAATTATTAACGAAAGAAAAAAGAACGGATGGTCACAGGAGGAGCTGGCAGAGATGCTTTCGGTATCAAGACAGTCGGTTTCCAAATGGGAAAGCGCACAGGCGGTTCCCGATCTTGCGAAGATAATAAAGCTTGCCGAAATCTTCGGTGTAAGCACGGATTACCTTTTAAAAGATGAGATTGAGGCTGAACCCGGAAACGTTGCGACAGATGTGTCAGAAATTGTAAACGTAAGAAAGGTTTCTCTTGAAGATGCTTCATCTTATATAGAGATCGTAAAAAGAAATACCCCCGCAGCAGTTATCGCAACAATGCTCTTTGTTTTATGCCCGGTGATCCTCATAGAACTGGCAGGCGTGTCATCCGTTATGCCCAATGTGATCTCTGAAGTTGCAGCCGCAGCTTTGGGTCTGATCTGTTTGTTTATATGTATTGTCGTAGGAGTGATCATGTGGATCACCATAGAAGCCAAGGAAAAGGATATGGCCTTCATGGAAAAAGAAGAATATGACACACTTTACGGCGTTGACGGAATGGTAAAGGAAAAGAAAAATGCTTTTGAAAAGAAGCGCCTTTTACTTACAACACTTGCGGTTGCTTTGTTCATCTTAAGCCCCATCGGTGTTGTTACCTCGGGAATCCTGAGCGCTCCCGCATTGGTGATCGTATCCATGGTAAGTCTTCTTCTTGTTATGGTTGCATGCGGTGTCGGAATCCTCATTTACACCGGAAGGACCGAGGGGATCTATAAGAAGCTCCTTAAAGAGGACATGCCTACTCCCGAACAGAAAAGGGCGGACAGGATATCATCAAAGCTCAGCGGCGCTTACTGGTGCCTCGTGGTTGCGGTGTTCATGGTGTTCGGTCTCGGTTACAACAAGTGGCAGCTTGCAGGGATCATCTTCCCTGTTGCCGGAATCATATATGCGGCATTCATTGGAATCTGTAAGATCTTCATAGAAAAAGAATAATCAAGCATAAAACTTATACAGAAAAAAAGCACCCCGCGAAAGACATTCGCGGGGTGTTTCATTATACGATTACTTGCAGTCTTTCCATTTCCACTCTGCTACTTCGGGAAGGTCTACACCGAAGTCGTGGATGTACTGCTTGTGCTCAACAAGCTTGTCGCTCATCTTCTGGTAGAGGTAAGCGCCCTTGTTTCCAAGCTGAGGCAGGAACTTGAGAGCGTCCTGAACAAGATGGAAACGGTCTATGTCGTTCTGAACACGTACGTCGAAGGAGGTTGTGATGGTTCCTTCTTCTTTGTAACCGCGAACGTGCATCAGACGGTTGTTGTGACGACGGTAGGTAAGCTCATGTACCAGGGTTGCATAACCGTGGAAGTTGAAGATCACGGGCTTGTTTGTCGTGAAGAGCATATCGTACTCAGCATCTGTAAGTCCGTGAGGGTGCTCACTTGCGGGCTGAAGTTTGAATAAGTCTACGACATTTATGAAACGGATCTTAAGCTCGGGAAGTTCTTCACGTAAGATCGATACTGCTGCAAGAGCTTCAAGTGTAGGAGTCTCACCTGCGCAGGCAAATACGATGTCGGGTTCCTGACCCTGATCGTTGGAAGCCCAGTCCCAGATACCGATACCCTGTGTACAGTGCTTTACTGCCTCGGGCATTGAAAGCCACTGGGGACGGGGATGCTTGCTGGCAATAACAACGTTCACATAATCACGGCTTCTTAAGCAGTGATCCATTGTTGAAAGGAGACAGTTGGTGTCAGCGGGAAGGTAGATGCGGACAACGTCTGCTTTCTTGTTTGCAAGGTGATCCATAAAACCGGGATCCTGGTGTGTGAATCCGTTGTGGTCCTGCTGCCATACGGTGGAGCACATAAGGAGGTTAAGAGATGCGATCTCCTCTCTCCAGGGAAGCTGGCTGCAAACCTTAAGCCACTTTGCGTGCTGGGCTGCCATGGAGTCGATGATCCTTGAAAATGCCTCGTATGTATTGAAGAAACCGTGACGTCCGGTAAGAAGATATCCCTCTAACCAGCCTTCACACATATGCTCTGAAAGCATTGAATCCATTACGCGGCCGAATCTCGAAAGATGATCGTCAAGATCGGTCTGATCTGCGTTCCAGTCTCTGTTCTCAACTTCGAATACTGCGCTGAAACGGTTGGAGTTGTTTTCATCCGGTGAGAAGATACGGAAGTTCTTTGCCTCGGCATTAAGCTTGAATACGTCACGGATGTAATTTCCGAGGTTTGATGTATCCTGGCTTTCCTTGGCACCATGGCTTCCGATATCAAATGCATAATTACGGAAATCGGGAAGTCTTAAGTCGCGAAGAAGCTTACCGCCGTTAGCATGAGGGTTCATACCAAGACGTGCATCTCCCTTGGGTGCAAGATCAACGATCTCCTGAATGGGAGCTCCGTTTTCATCGAAAAGTTCCTCGGGATGATAGCTCTTAAGCCAGTCGGTAAGGATTCCGAGATGTTCGGGCTTGTCCATTGTGATGGGAACCTGGTGAGCAAGGAAGTTGCCTTCGATGCGGTTTCCGTCAACAACCTTCGGACCTGTCCATCCCTTGGGTGTACGAAGAACGATCATGGGCCATACGGGACGGGTTGCATCGTTGTTCTCACGGGCATTCTTCTGAATCGCAAGGATGCTCTCGATGACCTTGTCCATGGTCTCTGCCATCTGTCTGTGCATGGTCATGGGATCGTCGCCTTCAACAAAGTAAGGCTCCCAGCCGTTTCCATGGAAGAAATCGGTCAACTCCTGCTTGGAAAGTCTTCCGAAAATGGTGGGGTTGGCGATCTTGTATCCGTTTAAGTGGAGGATGGGCAGTACCGCACCGTCTCCAACGGGGTTGATGAATTTGTTACACTGCCAGGAAGTGGCAAGAGGACCCGTCTCAGCCTCACCGTCACCTACAACAACGGTTGCTATAAGATCGGGGTTATCAAAGATAGCTCCGCAGCCGTGAGCGATGGAATAACCAAGCTCTCCGCCTTCATGGATGGAACCGGGAGTTTCGGGAGCACAGTGGCTGGGAACTCCGCCGGGGAATGAGAACTGCTTAAAGAGCTTCTGCATACCCTCTTCATCCCTTGAAACGTTGGGATAGATCTCGCTGTAGGAGCCGTCGATATAATCGTTTGCAATAAAGAAATTTCCGCCGTGTCCGGGGCCGGAGAGGAGGATCATGTCAAGATCGTATCTCTTGATGACACGGTTAAGATGTGTAAAAACAAAGTTCTGTCCGGGAACAGTTCCCCAGTGACCTACGATCTTCTTCTTTACCATATCCATGGTAAGGGGCTTCTTAAGAAGAGGGTTCTCAAGAAGATAGAGCTGTCCTGCGGATAAATAGTTTGCCGCACGGAAGTACTTGTCCATTTTGGCCAACAGTTCGTCTGTTATAGGGCCTTTTTCTTCGATAATTGAACTCATGATAAACGCCTTTCTTTTTTTGATGGCGACAGTGATATCACTGTCTTTGTTTATAGCGTAATTTTATTGTTACCCGTTGTCAATTTACCCCATAACGAAATATTGGACAAAAATCGTCAATTATTTGTCAATCTTATCAAGAACCCCCTCTATGTATCAATCATTCTTTTCCGGCAAGGCCCTCACTTCACGAAGTGACATTCCCGTCGCTTCAGCGATTTTGGCCGCATCGTCGAATTCGATCTTTGTACGCTTCACTCCATAGCCTTCCGAAGTCTTTGTCCGCATATCCCCAAACTCCGTGCGGATCACTCCCGCCGTCCTTGACAAAACGTATCTCTCACACTTCTTCTCGCGGATACCGATGGTAGTGGTATGTTTAAAGAATGCAGAAACAACACTTTCCTTTGTATCTTCCGTACAGATAACGGTAATGAGCGTTCCCGGACGGTTCTTCTTCATCTGGACCGGGATAGTAAATACCTCTCTTGCCCCTGCGGCAAAGAGCCTGTCCATGGCAAAGCCGATCTCTTCGGCAGTCATGTCATCCACATTTGCATCAAGTTCAATGATGGAATCACCGCTTCTTTCCGACACGGTCTCACCGAGAAATACCCTCACGCAGTTTGCAGCCTCGAAATCCTTCTTTCCGCAGCCGATACCGGTCTTTTCAACCTTCATCAAAGGCTGAGGGCCGAAATCATCCGCAAAGGATTTAAGAAGTGCGGCACCGGTGGGAGTACAGAGCTCTCCCTTTATCTTTCCCTGATATGTGGGCACACCCCGAAGGATATACTCCGTAGCAGGTGCGGGAACCGGCATTACTCCGTGAGCGCAGCGAACCTGTCCCGACCCCACATGTATGGGTGAAACAACAACCCGTTTTGCCCCGATCTCATTCATAAGATAGCAGACGGCAGTAACATCGACTATCGCATCCTTGCTTCCGACCTCGTGGAAATGAACTTCCTCCACGGGCTTTCCGTGAGCATGGCTTTCGGCTTCAGCTATGAGCCCGTATACCTTTATGGCCTTTTCCTTCACATTTTCGGGAACATCCATGGAACGGATCGTATTCGTAACATCCTTCATACTGTAGTGGTGATGGTGATGCCCGTGATCATGATCGTGCTCTTCATGGTCATGATGATGTTCATGCTCGTGATGATCATGTTCCTCGTGATCGTGATGGTGGTGGTGATCATGTTCCTCATGGTCATGATGGTGATAAGCGTGCTCATCCACACTTTCTTCTTCCTCGCCGTTGACGGTCACGATCATGTGGGTGCCTTCGATGCCGCATTTTGTGACCTTCTCGCAGGAAACAGCCACTCCTTCAAGAACGTGATCATTGAATTTTGAAAAAAAAGCTTTCTGCTTCTCTTCGGGAAGCAGCTCCAGCAGTGCCGCAGTCAGCATGTCTCCGGCTGCGCCCATATTACATTCGATATATAAAGTTTTCATTCATGCCTCATTTCACGTGATTGATCATACTTGCCTGATAGGCAGCGCCGAACCCGTTGTCTATGTTGACCACGCTCACTCCGCTGGCGCAGGAATTAAGCATCGACAAAAGTGCGGAAAGTCCGTTGAAGCTTGCTCCGTAACCGATACTGGTGGGCACTGCGATGACAGGACAGTCAACGAGTCCGCCAACGACACTGGCAAGGGCCCCTTCCATTCCCGCAATGGCAATAACAACCTTTGCGCTCATCAGCACGTCAAGCTTGGAGAGGAGTCTGTGAAGACCTGCGACACCCGCGTCATACACCCTTTCCACTTCATTTCCGAGAAACTCAGCGGTTTTTGCGGCTTCCTCGGCTACAGGCATGTCACTGGTCCCACCCGTAACAACAACGATCTTCCCAAGTCCGTCAGGTTCGGGGATCGTGCCGCAGATACCGATCCTGCTTGCAGGGTCGTAGCTAAACTGTATGTCGGGCTGTCCCTCCATCAGTTCCACCGCATCGGGTTTCATCCGGGTGATCAGTATCGGGCGGTCACTCTTTTCGCGCATCGCCCTTGCAATGCCAAGCACCTGCTCGGGTGTCTTGCCCGCCCCGTAGATGACTTCATTCACGCCCTGTCTTAAACCTCTGTGGGTATCGATCCTGGCATAACCAAGATCTTCAAAGGGCGCCTCCTTTATCTTCAAGATGATCTCGTCCTCAGTTACAGCCCCTTCTTTGTAGGCTTCCAAAAGGACTCTCAATTCGTTTTTATCCATAAACAGCCTTTCCGATCAGACGATCCTGTGGTCCTCGCCGATAGTGACAACCCTGTCGGCGATCTCGGTCAACAGTTTTTCATCATGTGTGACTATGATCAGCGTTTTTCCCGCTTTCTTCCATGCTTTTAAAAATCCGAGCATCCATTCCCGGGTCTTGCGGTCAAGGCCGCTCATGGGCTCGTCGATCATAAGTATCTCCGGATTCATGGAAAGCACACAGGCAATGGCGGTCTTCTTCTTTTCGCCGCCGCTTAAATGATATGGCGGTCTTTCTTCAAGTTTTTCAAGACCTATCATGGCGATCACATCGTCAGCCCGCTTCCTTATCTCTTCCTCGGAAAGTCCCATCTGTCGCGGACCGAACTCGACCTCTTCCCTTACGCTTCCGCAGAAAAGCTGGGTATCGGGATTCTGGAAGATATACCCTATCCTCTGATGAAAAGCCTTGGAAAATCGCTCATCCTGAAGAACCTTTCCGTCGATCTTCGTTCCGTTGAAAAGATAAGTGCCGCTGCTTTGAAAAACAAGCCCGTTGAGGAGCTTCAAAAGGGTGGATTTTCCGCTTCCGTTATCTCCCTCCAGACCGATGCATTCCCCCTTCTCCACGGAAAGGGTGATATCTTTCAACGCCACCGAATCTTCATATTCAAAATTGATATCCCGTAATTCTATGAGCATTCGCCTTGTTACCTCAGATACAACAATAGTACTATATAAATCAGCAAAAATACAGAAGGAATAAAGCTTTCGAAACGCAAAGTTTCTTTTCTTCTTTCATAATTTCCGTTAAAGAGCCGGCATTCCATCGCCTGCCTTGTTTCCTCGGACATCTCCGTCGCTTTAAGAAAAACCGTACCAAGGATTCCGGAAAAGCTGCCCTTTTTGTTCCTGTTTCTGCCAATGCTGCGTACTTTCAGGGCTTCCAGCATTTCAAAGGCGATGTTTCCCAGAAGCAGGATGTAGTGGATCGTCATATCCAGAATGAAAATGACAACGTTTGGTATCCTGATCATCCGAAGACTTGCCGTGATCTTGTTCCAGGGTGTTATCCCCGTCAGCAAAGCAAGGGAACCCACGGACAGAAATACCTTGATCGTAATGGTGATAAAGGCATCGGAACCATATGCAAAGTAAGCCGGGAGCATAACAAGAAGTGTAAATAAAGACGCAGAAAAAGAGGATGAGATCACCCTTTTGATGACCTCTATCCTCTGAAAAGATAAATACAGAAGAAATCCCGCCGCCACACATGCGCTGTAAAACAGATTGTGGGACAATGCAAGCATCACGATAACACCTAAGCACAGCAAAAGTCTCATACCTGCGCGCGCATAAGTGACGGAAGAATCCCCCTCCATATGAAAATGTCTGAACAGTTTCATGAACCTGAGCATGCTGCCCGCAAGAAATCCGTCCCTGCCCTTTACAGGCTCATAAACGGTCTTCTCAAGCATCCAGTCCGGAAGTTCATCAAGCTTTTTGTTTCTTTCCATTAAATGCTGCTCCTGCCAAACGGAACAAAATTACCATTACCGCTACTCCTATGATAGCAGAAACAATATATCCCGCAATATCCGGAAGACCGTTTATGGCATAATCCGGTATCAGTGCTTCCATTGAAAAGCCGTTTTCCATTCCGGCGGGTGTATAACCAAGGGCAACTCCGTTTGTCTCAATCTCGGCGATCTCATCGGTTCCCCATTCGCCCCATGCGGTTCCTTCAGCCAGAAGTCCCAAAGGAACAAGAACAATAAGTGCCGCAAGAAGAATGGATATTGCGGTAATGCCCTTCTTCTTTCCCGCATCATCCGCTGTCTCGTTCTTAACGGCTCCGGGAGCTGTCTTTAGTATGTATGCAAGGATCGCCGTTGTAAATACGACCTCGGCAATACCGAACAATGTCAGATGTCCGATCATCATGGAAGGGATGGCAACATCAAGTCCGTAAGGACAATAGAGTGCCTGACCTGCAGCATCCTTGAACAGGTAAGGCTGAACGCCAAACTCAATGGCGGCACATAATGCAGCGGCATTGATGGCAGCGTAAGCTCCGATACCCGAAGCGATCACCTTCTGAGATGAGGTTGCCTCCCGCTTCTTTGCAAGAAGCTTTAAGATCAGCTGATATATGAAATATCCGAAATAGGGAAGGACAAAGGCCATGTTGAAGCAGTTTGCTCCAAAGGAAAGAATGCCTCCGTCTCCGAACAAAAGGGCCTGTAAAAGCAAAGCTGCCGACATGGCAAGGCAGGCTGCCTCCGGTCCCAGTACTGCGGCAATGAGCATTCCGCCGGTAGCATGTCCCGTGGTGCCACCCGGAAGGGGAACGTTGAACATCATTCCTACGAATGAAAATGCTGCGCCTACTCCGATAAGAGCGATCTTCTCCTTGGGAAGCTCCTTTGCGACTTTCTTTACCGAATGTACCCATACAGGTGCCATTGCGGCGGTCATCACACCACAGGTGATGGGGCTTAAGTAATTCTCGGGTATGTGCATAATGTACCTCCAATATTATAGTTTTTTGCAAAAAAAATCACGAAGGCAGGCTGCCCTTCAGAGCAGCGTATACCTTCGTGATATACTCATAGCTAATGAAAAATGTTACTGTAAAACGATCCCTTCTGGGACCTTAAGTACCGCTTGGCGGAACATGATGATTTTATCGCAAAACAGGCTTTCGGTCAATATTTTCGGCCTATTCGTATTCAACCGTAGCCGGAGGCTTGGGTGTGTAATCAAAAAGAACACGGTTGATACCGGGAACCTCGGAGATGATCCTTTTTACAAGATGATCTATGAGTTCGTCGGATAAATGCTCAACGGTAACTTCCATAACGTCAGTTGTATTGATGGCACGGATGATGCAGGGCCAGTCAAAGGTGCGCTTTCCATCCTTTACACCCGTTGACTTGAAATCGGGCACAACGGTGAAATACTGCCATACCTTGCCTGCAAGGCCGTTCTTTTCAAACTCCTCGCGAAGGATGGCATCGGATTCGCGAACCGCTTCAAGACGGTCTCTGGTAATGGCACCGGGACATCTTACTCCCAGTCCGGGACCGGGGAAGGGCTGACGGTAAACCATGTTTGCGGGAAGTCCGAGACGGTCTCCCACTACACGTACCTCGTCCTTAAACAGGATCCTGACGGGCTCAACAAGTTCAAACTTCATATCCTCGGGAAGACCTCCGGCATTGTGATGAGCCTTGATGCCCGCTTCACTTTCCAGAATGTCGGGCCAGATGGTTCCCTGTGCAAGAAACTCAATTCCGTCAAGTTTCTTTGCTTCTTCGGCGAATACTTCGATGAATTCTCCGCCTATGATCTTTCTCTTTGTTTCGGGATCGGAAACTCCCGCAAGCTTGTCAAGGAAACGATCCGTTGCGTCAACGTAGATGAGGTTTGCTTTCATCTGATTACGGAAAACCTCGATAACCTGCTCGGGCTCGCCCTTTCGAAGAAGTCCGTGATTAACATGTACGCAGACAAGCTGCTGACCGATGGCTTTGATCAAAAGCGCCGCAACCACGGAAGAATCAACACCGCCCGATAACGCAAGCAGTACCTTTTTGTCCCCCACCTGCTCCTTTATCTCTTTAACCTGCTCTGCGATGAACGCATCCGCAAGCTCCGGGGTTGTGATGCGGACCATATTGTCCGGTCTTCTTAACTCTCCCATAAAAATACCTCCGTATGTTTTATTTATACATCTATAAATCTACAATAAATGTTTCAAAAAGAAAACAGGAAATATCCTTGTCACGTCATTGTTTCAATAAGTTCCGGCCTAAGGAAACATCTCAGGGTATCTTCCAGCTTTACGGGATCCACGGGTTTGGGGAGAAAACCGTCAAAACCTGCATCCTTAAACTTCCGCTCCGCATTTCCCGTTGCGTTTGCGGTAAGTGCAATGATGACCGCATCCCTTCCGCCTTCCATACTCCTTATCCTTCCCGCAGCCTCTACACCATCCATCTCAGGCATCATATGATCCATAAAGATGATGTCAAAGGGCTTCAGTCTTTCAAAACACCTTACGGAAGCGATACCGCTTGAAACAGAGATTGGCGATATTCCGTAAGCATTTAAAAGACCTTCCGCCACTTTAAGGTTAAGATCGTTATCATCCACCAGAAGGATCTTGGCATCGGGTGCCCTGAATCCCGCTCTGAAGGACTCGGTCCTTAAAGCGGAATAATTGTCTTCTATCGGGCCCATTCCGGCCCAGTTCTCCACCCGGTTTACGACGTCAAAGGAAAACTCCGAGCCTTTACCGAATTCACTCTTTGCATAAAGGTCTCCCCCCATGGCCTGTGCAAGACGCTTTGATATCGTAAGTCCCAGTCCCGTTCCTTCCACCGAACGGTTTCTTTTTGTATCCACCTGGGTAAAGCTGTCAAAGATCCTTTCAAGATCAGCTTCCCTGATACCGATACCCGTGTCGATGACCGAAAAAAGAACACGGCATTTATCTGCCGAAAGCTTCTCATAATTCATCTTCAGGGTTATTGAACCGTCCTTTGTGAACTTGACGGCGTTGCTCAGCAGATTGATAAGGACCTGCTTGATCCTGACATTGTCACCTATGAGTTCTCCCGGTATTTCGGGATCTATGTCCAGATTCAGGCTCACATGCCTGCCTTCAAGCCTGATCATGATGATCATCAATACGTCATTGACCAGTGATCCCATCATGTAACGATCGTCGATGATCTCCATCTTTCCGGATTCGATCTTCGAAAAGTCCAGGATATCGTTGATTATATAGAGAAGGGAATTGGAAGCCTTGAGTATCATCTTCGCATTCTTCTTCGCTTCTTCGTCTTCACTGTCACGCAGGATGAATTCCGCCATTCCGCAGATGGCATTCATGGGAGTACGGATCTCATGTGACATATTGGCAAGGAAATTGCTCTTTGCCCGGTTCGAGCTTTCGGCTTCATATACCAGTTCTTCTTCCTTGGTAATATCCGTAAGGCTCATCATCAGACCATACGGTTCGTTGTAGTTGTCCAGGGCCACACGCAGGTTGGCCATATAGGTCTCGCTACGACCGTCGATCTTTCCTTTAAATCTGTATACATGGTCACGCTTTAATATGTTATAGATCTGCTCCTGAGTCTTATCCAGAACAAGGTGTGTTCCGAATCTGTCGCCCTTTGCAAATCCCAGTTCCTTTTCCGCGTAGTCGTTTAATTCAACCACTTTCCTATCTTCGTCAAATATGACGATACCTTCGTTTAAAACCTTCTGGGCATATTTACCGAGAGTCCTTGAGGAAATCGAAAAGGTGTTGTACTTCTCACAGGCAACATACCATAAGACATAGGAAAGTCCCGCTCCGAAACCGGAAGTGGGAAGACTGTAGCTTAATATGCTTACAAGGAAAGTATCCGGGAATGCAGCCAGCATTATGGCCAGATTTGCAAAAAGAATACCATACATAAGAGTCTTTTCACGTTTGTATTTAACCTGTCTGAACCACCGTATCCAGGCTATGAGCGCGCAGGAAAAAACCGTGATGACAAAACAGTTGTGAAAGGTTCTCTGGGGGCATTGCAACGCACTGAAAGCGGTCCAGTTTCCAACCCTTGAAAAACGATCCACCGTCGGATCCGAAAAAAGGATCCAGTTAACCACGGCAAACAAAGTAAGGCCTATAAGAATAACACGCTGTGTGACCTTTTTTATATTTGCCCTGCTTAAAGCAAGGTTTGTTTCGATTATGGGATACGCAATAACGCCGATAAGGGCGACACGCCTTATATACCCGCAGACAATGAAATTATCCTCAAGCCCCAGAAGACCGTAACCGATCTGCCAGATACCCGATGACAATCCAAGCCAGAGCATGGTAAGTCTGATGCCTCCGGCGTTTCTCTCTTTCCTGAAAAACCTTATCCCGTATACGATTGAGAAAGCGCCCATGATAAGCAGCGCTGCACTTAGATAGATCCACATATGTTATACCCGGTCCAGATTGTTATCAAGAGCGATCTTTACACGCTCCTTTAAATAGATGGGGTTAACGGGCTTTAATATGTAGTCGCTGGCCCCGGCTTTGTTGCATCTTAAAACCACTTCCCTGTTGGCTATGGCGGTAAGGAAGATAACATTCAGATGTCTGTAGCCGCTCTCTCTTAACTTCTCGACCGTAACAACGCCGTTCATGACGGGCATGTCGATATCCATGATGAGAAGATCCGGCTCGCCCTTGACCTTTATATAGTTAAGACATGCCATTCCGCTTTCAAGAAGGGTGACCTTGTATTCGTCGCCGAGAATAGACTGAGCCTGCTTAAGAGCGATGGCACTGTCATCAACAACAACGATATTTATCTCCTTCTGTTTTGGCTTCATGCGGTCTTCGTTGAGGGTCTCCACACCTTCGGAATTTTCCTGCATAAGGATACCGGAAGCGGTAATAAATACCTGCCTGTAATCGGGATCCGAACTCAGATCCACTTCCTTCGCCGTATCGTAGATCTTGATCTTCGGGCGTCTGCCGTCTGAAGTATGTGCAATAACAACCGCCTTCTCGCCGTTTGAAAGACCGATATCCATTCCGGGAGGATATGCGGGGATTACCTTGAGCATGATATCAACCACTTTTCTGTCAAACAATATATCTATACCGCCGGTGAGATATTCAAGGGCATCAACGGGCGCATAAGGCTCCTTATAAGGCCGCCTGCTGGTGAGAGCGTCATAAACATCCACCGCATGGATGATCTTTGCATATAACGGGATCTCATCACCGGTCTTGCCGAGAGGATATCCGGAACCGTTTTCGTTTTCGTGATGACAGATAACGGCCTGGCGAACAACGGAAGAGATCCGGGGGTTATCATAGAGCATGTCAAATCCGTATCTCGGATGGTTCTTTATCTCCGCAAACTCTTCATCCGTCAGCCGGTCCTTTTTGTTTATGATCTCTGTTGGGATCCTTGCCTTTCCAAGGTCATGACACAGGGCTGCTACCGTGATCTCCTGTATCTGCTCCTCGGGAAGTCCCATTCTTGTTGCGACCGCAGCGGCGTAGACCGCAACGTTAACACTGTGGTGATAGGTATAGTCATCGAAGCTTCGAAGATCCAGAAGGTCGACGCTTATCCTGTCAAGAGCGGAAATATCGTTTACCAGTTCGGAAGCTACGTCAATGATGCTTCCCACGTCCGCGTTGGCAACGGCATCGATACCGTCCATGACGTTCTTTTCCTGAACTGTTTCCTGTATCTCAATGTCTTCGGAAAAGGCGTCGGCAATGTAAGCACCCAGATAACCGTTGGATTTCAGGCGCTCTATGTTTACTTCCGAAAGCTCGACGCCCTTTTCCAGCATCGATGTGCTTACCCTGTTTATGATCCTTCGCCCCAGCTTCATGCCGGGCTTTAATTCTTCTACCGGAACAAATCTCATTTATTATCTCCCAATACCCTGATCCTGTCGCAGGACGCAAATACGTCCTCCATAGAAAGGTCTCTTACCGCATTTTCGAGTTTCCCGACCTCGTCCGCATATTTGTCGGGAAGCGTCATGCATTTTATATCACGCATGGAATTCTGAAGAAGGGATATGTCAAAGGAATCCATGCCTTTTCTGACATTATCCACCAGTTCAAAAAAGCGGGATGTGTCAAATTCCGTTTCTTCTCCCGTTCCCGTCAAAAAAACAAGCCGGTCTGCGAGTTCTCTGTATCTTTGTATAAAGATCTCTGTTTTTTCGCTGATGATCACACCGTTGCAATGCCTTCCGGCCTCTTCAAGCATCAGCGCCATATCAAAAAGGTTTGAGCCGATGGATCGAAGTCCCGCCTTCATGGCATGAGCCTGGATCCTGTAAGAAGAATAGCTCTCCCGGCTTGGATCCTCCTCCACCGCCTTCTCGAATTTCTTTAATTCCGCTATCTGTTCATCGCAGGAAGCCACAAATTCCTTGAGGATCTCAAGAAGCACTTCCTTCGTGGGCATATAGTGATATGCTTTTTCCCAGTCTATTCCGTCTACGTGCGGAAAATTGTAGTCCAATCTTAACTCCTTTCACTTCTCTGCTGCCACCCGTCTATCGATATCGCCGGCGCTAAACTCAATAGAAGGAAACCTTCCGGTTTCCTTCTACATTATCCGCTATTTCATTGAAAAATGCACGATTTTTTTAATCGAGTTTAAGTATCATCTCAACAATGCGTTTTGCGCACTTCTTAAGATCGTCGCGGCCGAGGGCTCCCATTGCCATGGCTTTCTTTACACGTTCGGGATAACCGTTGGCCATCTTAACATCGTTTCCGGCAAGGATCTCCTTGTACTGTTCGCCTCTGTTCCACCAGTCGGTGGTTACCGCGCCCTTGAAATCCCACTCACCTCTGAGGATTCCCGTAAGAAGGTCGTATGATTCCGAGGCCCTCTGCCCGTTGATGGGATTGTATGAGGTCATGATCATCCAGGGATCCGCTTCGGCAACTATTATCTCAAAGGCCTTAAGATATATCTCGCGAAGAGCACGCTCCGAAACTCTTGAATCGCAGTTCTTTCGGTTGGTCTCTTTGTTGTTCGCCGCAAAATGCTTTACACAGGCAGAAACGCCGTTTGACTGAACTCCCTTTACAAACTCGGAAGCCATCTTGCCCGTAAGGAAAGGATCCTCTGAATAGTACTCGAAGTTTCTTCCGCAAAGAGGGCTTCTGTGGATATTTACCGCGGGAGCAAGCCAGATCTGTAAGTTATTTTCCTTAAGTTCCTCGCCACCGGCCTTACCTACTGCGTACAGCAGGTTCTTGTTCCATGTGGATGCAAGAAGTGTGGAGCAGGGCCATGCAGTTGTGGGAATGCCGCAGTCCGGGCTTAATCTTATGCCCGCAGGACCGTCCGCCGTAGTTACGTTGGGGATGCCGAAAGCGGGATTGTTTCCTATGCCCCAGGTATTTGAAACACCCACATTGGGCTGTCCTCCGAGGATATCCACAAGATCGTCGTCACTTAACTGATTGATGAATTCGTCAACGGTTATCTCACCCTTAGCCACCGCTTCAAGGGGCTTGACTCCTTCCGCATAAGGGTGCATCAGCATATATGACTCTCTGCCTTTCGCTGCAGGAACCATTCCCTCCTCGGAACCGGGCGTCATCTTTTCAAATATGCATTCGTTTATATTCCGGGCGGCTCCCTGAGGAAGCCCTTCGTATGTTCCGTCGGATGTGAGCCTTTCCTTCAAGGATACGGGCGCAAGCCGGTGGGAAAGCGTCTTTAATACCCTATCCTCCGCAACACTGCGCACAAGATCGAGCTTAACCGCACTTCGTACATCACCGCCGAGGAAGAAGTGGTAATCTCCCGCTTCCATGACATAGGAAGCCTCCGCGATCTTGCCCAGATCGTCGTAAGAAGAAAGCTGATAGTCAAAGACCGTAAGATTCAGTTCTTCGGACTCACCGGGAGCGAGAAGCTTTGTTTTTTCAAAGGCAACCAGCTCTCTTGCGGGCTTTTTAAGCTTACCCTGAGGAGCGGAAGCATAAATGGCAGCAACCTCTTTACCGGGCACTTTGCCGGTATTGGTCACTTTAACGGTAAAACGTGTTGCCCCGGTTATCAGTTCGGAGGAAACACATCTCATTTCAAAATCGGTATAGGAAAGTCCGTATCCGAAAGGAAAAACAACCTTCTGCTTCGCAGCCTCAAAGGTTTCGAAGTAACGGTATCCCACATAAACATCTTCTTTGTAATCCACATATTCGAAGGAATCGTGGAAGCCCTCGGTTGAAGGATAATCTTCCAGTTCGCCCGCAAATGTGTCGGGAAGCTTTCCGCTTGGATTAACATCTCCGAAGATCGCCAAAGCGGCCGCTACCGCTCCTTCCATGCCGCCCTGCCAGGGTAAAAGAGCTGCCTTGACCTTGTGGTTTGCGCAGATCCATTTCGTATCGATCATTCCGCCCACGTTAAGAACAACAATAATGCGGTCAAAGGCTTCTGCTAAATCGGAAAGAAGCTTCTCCTCGCTTTCCGTAAGATAGAAATCTCCCTTGGGGAAGATCTTTCCCGCAAGTCTGGGCATCGTGACTTCCGATTCCCAGGGATTGGGTTCTCCGGTAAATTCCACATCGGAACGGTCCCAGCCTTCACCCGAAAATCTGCTGATGAAAAGGATCGCCGTATCGGAAAACTTCCTTGCGTCTTCTATCAGATCCTTATCAAGTGCGGGCTCTGCCATCATTCCCGGCGCAGCACCTTCTTTATACATTTTTTCAACATAATCCCTGTAAAAGTCGCATGCAGGCTCGAATACTTCGGCTCCGATCTCCTTGAAGCCTTCATAGAAATTGCGCACATACTTTGCATACACGTCGCCGCTTCCGCCTCCGCCCTTTACATAGTCAAACACTGCCTTTCCGAACAGCGCGGTCTTTGTTTTCTTCTCAAGGGGCAGGGTTTTTTCCTCGTTCTTAAGTAAAACGATACCCTCCGATGCAGCCTCTCTTGAAAGCGCTATATGCTCCGCGCTTCCCGTAACATGCCTGTCACCGTATAAGGGAAGTGACGGCTGGTACAATGCTCTTGCCCATTTCTTCATATGATCTCTCCTTTATTTCATCATGTTCTTTCTGTACTCTCCGGGTGTAACCCCGCAGTAAGCTTTGAATATCTTCATGAAATTCTTTTCGTTATCATAACCCACCTGCCTGCTGATCTCATTGACTCTGAGATCCGTGGTCTCAAGCAGTTCCTTGGCTTTGGCTATCCTTATCTCCTTAAGGTAGTTCACGAAGTTCATCCCCGTATACTGCTTAAAGGAGTAAGAAAAAAGCGAATAGTTCATCGAAACGTGATTGGATACCACCGCCATATTAAGATCCGAGTCGTAGTGTTCGTCAATGTACTGCCTTGCCTGTATTATCTTCTGGCGGATATTGATATCGTCGGGCCTGTCACCGAGACGCTTGTTCAGATCCAGCAGCCAGTCCGTAAAATAGTCCCTATAATCGCTCAGGTTCTCGAAAAGATGCATCTCTCTGCACTTTTCCGCAGTCTTTCTGTCCGCCTCCGTTATGTTCTCGGCATATACTTCGAGTATCCGGTCAATGTCCTCGGACAGTTCCGCCGAAAATTCCCACACATTCAGCATTTCCCGCTCGAGAGTCGTAAAAAAGGCTTTCCAGCGCTGTATCACATCATCTGTCTTGTCGGTTCCCAAAACCTGCACACGTTTTGTTCTTTCGGAAGAAGAAAGATATTCCAGTGCTCTTTTCCTTAATTCCTCGTTGACTTTGACCGGCTCGTCCTCGCCGTATACACAGGCTTTTGCGCGAATGAAGGCAAGCTGCCTCATCAACGATGCTTCAAAGAAAGCTTCGTTGAGTTCCGACAGACCTTTATGTCTGCCTCCGAGGCCATAGTCTTTCCCCGACATTTCGTTATTGAGAAAAGCATCCACATTCTCATCTTTAAGGACCGCCAAAGCTCCCGCCGAAGTATCGTCTATCATGAAAGCATCTCCCGCATCGTATTCATCATCGGGACTGAAAATGCAGATCCTGTACTCACCCGTATAAAAATAGGGTTCATACTTGTTTATTATAAGCTTTCTTTCAGCATCTGTAATTGTTTTATTCTCAACCAGTGCACGGATCTGCCTGATCCCAAGTTCGATCTCTTTTGACTGTTCCGTGCTTCTTTCTTCTATTTCGCTGTCAAGCTTCTTTAAGATCTCGGCGATCTTCTCACGTTCCACAGGCTTTAGCATATATTCCCTTACACCGTTTCTGAGCATCTCTACGGCATAAGTGAAATCATCATATCCGCTTATGGCAACGATCAGGGGTTTGTGATCCATTTCATTTACCCTGCGGCATAACTCGATCCCGTCCATCTTCTGCATCCTGATATCCGTAAACATCACATCTATCTTCTGCTCGCCAAGGATCTTTAAAGCATCGTTTCCGTTTGAGCACTCAAGGATCTCCTCAATGGGAACGCCGCTTCGCTGAACCATGGTCCTGATACCCTGACGGATCATTTTTTCATCTTCTACTATCAGCAATTTTTTCATCCGATAAATTCTTTCTCCTGAAAATCATCCTGGGAAGCACCATCGAAACCTTAGTATATTTCATCGGCTCCGAATAGACCTCCATGCCGTATTCGTTACCGAAGGTCATCTTTATGCGGTCTTCAACGTTCTTTAGTCCTATGCCGCTTCCGTCACCGCCGGCTTCATCGATCTCTCCGTGGATCCTCTTTCTCAATCTTTCAAGTTCCTCCGGGTTCATTCCCTGGCCGGAATCCGTTATTTCTATGGTAAAACGTCCTTCCTTTTCCCAGGCCTTTATATACACCGTCGTATCCGAGCAGGATGGTTCGATCCCGTGGATCACAGCGTTTTCGACAACGGGCTGAAGGGACATCTTAAGGATCTCCTGGTCCATAAGTTCCTTGGGAACATTTACGGAAAGGATCACCTCAAAGTCATAACGCAGATTCACAAGAAGAATGTAGTTCCTGATATATTCAAGTTCATCCGCAAGGCTGACGTTTTCGAAATTCCAGCGTATCCCGTAACGCATCAGCTTACCCAAAGATGTTATGGCATCGGATATCTCGTACTTCTCATCGATCTCAGCCATCATCTTTATGGACTCCAGCACGTTATGTATAAAATGGGCATTTATCTGATTGTGAAGGGAACGAAGCTCCGCGTTCTTATCAAGGACCTCCTTCTGATAGCGTCCGATCATCCGGTCTATCAGTACTGCCGCAACAACAAGCACCACCGTCATTATCGCAACAAAAGTGTTCCTTCTGCTATAAACATCCTTTATTTCCCGACTGATATCCCTTACACAATACATCATTCCGTTCATTCCCCTTATGGGATAGCCTGCGATGATGAGATATTTTCCGCCGGTCTTTCTGTAGATCACACTGCTGCCGGAGCCTTCATATTCCTCAGAAAACATGGAAAGAACCTGCAGTTCCTCAAGGGGATCCCCGTTTCCGAAACGGATATTGCCTTCTCTGTCGGCAAAGAAACTCCACTCATCTTCAATATCCGCATAGATCTCGGGAAACATCTTCTCCATGGTCATTACGGATTCTATATAGCCCACAACGCCCCTGTCATAATCCGTAACGGCGGTCACCAGCGACGCAAGCTCCGCTCCCTGCTTGGATATAAGGGAAGAAAAAAGCGTATCGTAATATCCGAAGTGCCAGCCCTCCATATCGTTTCCGTACCATTCAAGCTTCTTCATCCTTGAACCGGTATAAAGGATGGGCATCATCTCCTGAATATTGTCCGTCACCGAATACACCCTTACCGCATAAAGAAGAGGGTTGTTGTTCACAAGACGCTCAAGGTCGGAGATCTTCGAACGGTAAAAATCCCTGATGGTCTCAACGTCGGGATCCGCACCGTCGTACGCATCCTTTAAAAAATCCGACAGTTCTTCGTCCGATAAAAACAACCTGGTTGACATGTTTATGGACTCGATGTTCGTCTCGGTCTGATCGTAATCCCTGGCGATCCTCGCTTCCATATTGTCACGGTTTTCCCTTACCACGTTTACCTCGATATTGCGAAAGAGTATCCCCGAAAAGATGGCTATGGGGATGAATATCAGGGCAATGGTTATGGGAGTGAGCCTGCTATTCAGTTTGTACTTTGCAAAGAATCTTTTTCTCTTCATCGTAAAGGCCTTGCTCACTTTATGCCGAGTTTTTCTTTGTTTTCCTGCATCTGCCTTGTTTCTTCTTCCATGAGTTTCTCATAGCCCAGGGCATTTCTTTCCTCCATATACGCGGAAAGTATCTCATCAAATTCCTCGTCGGAGGAAGCCAGAAGAAGCTTCGGAAGCGTCCTGCCCCAAAGATTTTTGTTGGCGGAATTGATACGTCCAAGCTCCGAATTCTCTTTAATGCTCACATCATACTGACCGAGATATGTTGCGTATGGATAGGTCCATTCCGCCATCTGGCAAAGGGGCTCTTCAAGTCCGATGCCCCATTTAAGCTGCATTACATTGTTTTGAAGCATCCAGTACTGATTGTCCGCTCCGTATATCGAATCATAGGTCTGACGGTCGGTTGAAAGGAGCTTCATTACCTCATCCTTTATTACAACTTCACCGTCAACCACGTCATAAGTCTCTCCTTCGATCCCCAGATATGTGAGTTTCTGTCCTTCCCCACTCATCAGATAATCAATGAACTTTATGGCCCTTTCGGGATCCTTGCAGTTCTTTGAAATGAAAGTAAGTGTCCAGCCGACGATACCGTTCACGGGTAGGACCGGATCATCGCCTTTACTGTTTCTCGGTCCGTCAACAGCGATATATATCCTGTTGGGATCCTCCGCATAAAGGAGTTTCTGCTGATCGGCTATATCGGTTCTTTGATAGAGCATGCAGAAATATCTGCCCTCCGCAACCTTCTCACTGGTCTGCATACGCTGATCCACAAAGATGTCGTTGGCAAGATATCCGTCTTCCGCAAGCTTCCTGAACATCTTAAGCCAGGTGATATATTCGGGATCTGTGTTCCGGTCGTACTTCTTTCCGTCCTTTTCAAAAGGAACGGCAAGAAAGTTCTGAAGATACTGGTCAAAGGAAACGCAGCCGTCAAAATTGAACTCGTGTGAACCCACGGGAATAAGGGGCTTTCCGTTAACCTCCGGGAACATCTTCTTCGCCTTTACCACTGCATCGTAAAAGCCCTCGGGGGTACTCATATCCGGTGAGCCTATGGCCTCATAAATATCCTTTCTTACCAGAAAAGTCTGATTTGAAGCGATATTGTCATTATTTTTTACGTCTTCCGGGGTGTAGCTTGAATTGGGATAGCCGTAGATATTGCCGTCGCTTAAGGTGTACCAGTCCCTCACACGCTCGTCCGTCACTTCAAAAAAAGAAGGATCGTAACGCTCTCCAAGCTCGTTTAGGGGGTAAACCAGATCCCTGTCGATCATCTCCTGTATCTGGGGCTCCCACCAGCCTATGGTAACTATATCAGGCAGGGAGTCGGAATCGATAAGAGTGGTCAGTTTGTTCTCCTCGTTACCCATTGGAACTATGAAATTAAGGGATACTCCCGTCTTCTCGGTGATCGCATCGGAGACCATATTCCCGCCCCAGCCCGCAACGAACCAGGAGTAGTTTACGTACCAGTCCAGGGTTATGGGCTTTGAAGCCGCCTCCTTCATGGCACTCTCGGGACCGGCCTTCAGTCCGCAGCCCAAAAATGTGGAAGCTGCGATCAAAAGCGCAAGTATTCTTTTTACGAAAGCTTTTTTATGCATGTTCGCTCCTTTGTAAAGCCATCCGTCCATATTGATATTTTAAGATATTTTCACCCTTTTTAATAGTAAATATAGTCTCCAATATTGAAGAAATCCGGAAATGACAGGCACTTCCGGATCCTTCAATACAATTTGGGGAGATCATTCTTTGACGGCACCTGCGGATATACTGCTTATTATATACTTTGAGAAGAAACAGAAAACAAACAGTATGGGTACCACGGAGATCGTGACCGCAAGGTAGGTGGCACCCTGGTTTCTTACCATATCCAGGGAGGCCCTCAGTGTCGCCATCATTACGGGGAGAGTGAATTTCTCGTTTTTGTTAAGTATGATCATCGGAAGAAGGTAGCTGTTCCAGTTTCCGATGAAGCCCATGATACCCATGGTCGCCAGCGCAGGTGAAATGATGGGCATCACTATCTTGTGGAAGGAGTACAGTTCATGAGCTCCGTCTATCCTTGCAGCCTCCACAAGAGAGTTTGAAAGGGAGGAAAGGATGTACTGCCGCAAAAAGAAAACCGTACCCGGAGAAGCGATGGCAGGAATGATCAGGGGAATGTAGGAGTTTACCAGATGAAGCTTTGTACACAGCTGGTAAAAACCGATCAGTGAAAGCTGCCCCGGGATCATCATGAATATCAGTATCGCCATAAATATGACTTTGTTGCCTTTAAACTTGTACATTGCAAGGCCGTAAGCCGTAAGTGCGGAGAAATATGCTCCGAGCAAAGTTGCGGGAACAGCCACCAGAAGGCTGTTTAACATTCCTCTGAAGAGGTTGAAGTATCCCGACATTATCTCCCAGTTTTCCACAAGATGATTACTTGGCATCAGTGTGAAAGAGGTCGATATCTCGGCTCCGCTTCTGGTGGAGTTTACCACCATGAGCATGAAAGGAAGAAGGCATGATATCGCAAGTATCACAAGCAATACGTAAAGGATGCCTTTTTTGATCTTATATCCCACCATGTCCTTACTCCTTTCTGTTGAATATCTTTAACTGTATCAGTGAAGCCGACAGAATGATCAGGAAAAGTGCATATGCTATCGCCGATGCAAAGCCCGTCTGTATGGTGCCGGCAGTGAATGCGAATTTGTAAAGGTACATCATTACCGTCTGGATGGATCCGTAAGATGCGGATGCGGCATTGGACATAAGGAACGGAAGGTCGAACATCTGAAGGCCTCCGATCAGGGATGTGATGGCCACGTACATCATTATCGGTCTGATGAGTGGAAGTGTTATTTTTCCGAATATGGTCCATCTTCCCGCTCCGTCTATGGCTGCCGCTTCAAAATAATCCTTGGAGATTCCCTGGACGCCTGCCATGAGCATGATGAAGGAGTTACCGAACCACATCCAGGACTGGATCACCGCTATGGTATGTCCCGCGGTACTTACATTGCCAAGCCAGTCAACGGGCGAGTATCTTGCCCCGAAAAGCTTATAGATCTGAGAGATCATTATGTTGAAGGTTCCGTATCTCCAGTCAAGTAACGTATTGAAAAGAAACGCTACGGAAGTGGCCGCGATAAGGTTCGGCAGATAATAAAGAACACGGAACACCGGAAGTCCGGACATTTTGTATTTGACATCGCTGAAGACCATCATAAGAAGAAATGCGAGTCCCAGCTGGAGTACGATATTCACGCCCCAGATGCGAAGCGTATTTCCCAAAGCCTTCCAGAAAAACTTATCGGTGAACACCCTTTTATAGTTGGCAAACCATATGAATTTGGCGTCACCCATTACCTTAAGATCCGTAAAGCTAAGGTATAAAGTCCTCAATACCGGATATACGCTGAATATAAGAAAAACAATGACAAAAGGCGCAACAAAGAAATAACCCCAATTGTTGTAGGCTGTTAATTTTCGTCTGTTCTTAAACACTTTTATACCTCTGACTTTCTTTACAGGTTATTTGGAAGATCGGGGTAGAACCGACTTTGCCGGTCCTCCCCGATCTTTCAGATTGAGATTATCTTGTTACCGTGATCTCGGGATAAGTAGATTCAACAGTATCATAGAATGTTGCAAGAGCATCTTCTCTTGTAGCCTGACCGGTATTAATGTAACCGATGGATGCACCCCAGGCATCGCCGATGAACTTGTCATAATTTGTTACCTTGGAGTAGTCGATACCCTTTGCCTGCTCAAGCCAGAAGCTGTAAAGCTTTTCGCCGCCGTAAACGGAATTCTCGTCGTCTTTGTGCTTGTCAAGTGCGGAGATAAGGGAAACGGTGTCACCTTCGGATGCTTCGATCCACCAGTCAGCGGTCTCTTCGTTAAGAGTACAGAACTTGATGAAATCCCATGCAAGATCCTTTCTCTCGGAAAGAGAAGAGATACCGATGTAAGTACCGCCGCCGAAACCGTATGCGGGTCCTGCGCAAACGCCCCACTTACCGGATGTCTCGCCTACATTGTCTCTCATGGTAAGAACGCCCCATGAAGGAAGCCCGTATGCAAATACCGTTGTTCTTTCAAGACCTGCGGTTGCTTCTGCGAAGGATTCCGCATCCCATACGTTAACGCTGTCATCTTCGTAGTTCTGGATCTCAGCCGTAAGGATCGGAACATCGCCGCTCATAGCCTGGAACCAGGGAGTTGACCACTGGTTTGCATATGCGGTCAGGTCGTCCTGATAAAGGGAGATAACGAGGTCCATGTACTCAAATCTTGCATCGGATACATTAAGTGCTCCGTCAACAACCCATGCGCTGTCGCCTGAGAAATAGTTGATCTCGGAGTCGGAAGCAAAGATCCTGTAGCCCGCATTCTTTAAGGTCTGAGCTGTCTCAAGGATCGTGTCGTAATCAGCGAACTTCTTTCCGATCTCAACGGGATCGTCGGTTCCGAATACGCTCTGTGCGATATCTCTTCTGTAGTAGATACCTGCGGGTGTGATCTGGTAGGAGATGGCTCTCTGAACGCCGTCTGCGTCCTGTCCGACCTTCCAGACATAGTCAACGATCTTTCCGTCAAAATCCTTTGCGCCAAGATCATCAAGGCTTGCAAAGAATCCGTTGGTGTAGAAGTCCTCAAGCATCTGAGGCTCGCCTACGATGATGTCGGGCTCTTTCTCTCCGCCCATAAGTGCGGTCTGAACCTTTGTGGGATAATCCGCAGGCTCGATGATGACTGTTTCAACGTTAACGCCTGTCTTCTCTGTGTATCTCTCAGCAAACTGCTGAAGGTCTGCTGCCAGTGTCCAGACTACGAGCTTGTCGCCCTTTGCATCAGTCTTTGAGGATGACTGCTCTGTTTTGGTTCCCGCGTCACTGTTTGAACCGGAACCGGTTTCCTGACCGCCGCATGCCGCAAGACCTGCTACCATGACGGTTGCCAGAGTTACTGCTAACAACTTTTTCAATTTCATAGATTTACCCTCCTATAATCCGAGCACGACCTTCGTGCTTCATGGTTCGATTATAGGAGGGTAACAATGGTGAAAAAATTATTCGATTTTTAAAAAGGTGTCATTTTTTTAGTGAGTCATTCAAGTGTTATTTCTATATGATGTCTCACCGTTGAATTCCATGAAGCGATCTCATCCTCAGGGATGCGTATGCTTCTTTCGCCTTTATTTTCTGCCTTTTCAACGCCGTCTGTCAGGCAGGAGGCAATTGTGTATTCACCCGGATCCAGGGCTTTTTTGTTTATGATGTCGATCTTTACGGGCTTGCCCGCAAATTCAAGCCTTATGGATGCAAGGCCGTTTTCATCAAACTGGTCCTTCAACAGATTCGGAGAAACAACAAGGTCTCCGTACTCACCGCCGACACCGAACATGTTCATGACAACGGTCATAAGATACCAGCTTGCAGCTCCCGTAAGGTAACTGTAGAGTCCCTTTCCGCCCCGGCCGAAATACTCGGGAATGCCGGGATAGATCTGTGAGGTTTCAAAATCAGCGGAAGCCTTATATAAAGCATTAAGGGCTTTGAAGCCTTCCTTGGCGAATCCTCTCTTATATAAAGCGTTGGCATACATCACTGCCATGTGTGAGAATACCGCGCCGTTTTCTTTTTCCCCGAAGGCAAAGCCGAACATTCTGCCCATGTCGGTTTTTACTTCGCCGAAATCGGTATTTAATCTGTAGCCGCCGCACTTCTCGTCAAAGAGCCTTCTGTCGGCGCTTGCGCAGATCTTCTTAACACGCTCGTCGGTGGCGATACCGTTCATTACGGAAAATACCTGGCCGGTGAGAGTCATGTTCTTTTTGCCGGGAACCGAAAGGTCAAGGGTACGGCCGTTATTGTCATAGTAGCCGTTGAACCATCCGTCCTCACCCTCTTCTATCCATTCGGAAGAAGCTATGTGGTTTCTTAACCATGAAGCCTTGCTCCTTAAATTGGAAGAAAGCTCCTTAACATCGATCTCCGACTTGTGATCGGGAAGATCCTTTGCAACCTTTTCAAGATAAGCATCAAGAAGTTCCTTCTTGGCCGCAACATCATCGTATATCCTGTCGTCATCCTCAAGAAGAAGCTCCAGTGCGCCAAGAATCCGGATCTTTCTTTCCGGCAAAACTCCGGAATCAAGGATATCCGCGATGGTCTCCAGATTGCCCGCATATGCGCAGGCAAAGGCAACGCTCTCGCCCCGCTCTCCTGCCATGTCAAGGGCATCGTTCCAGTCGGCGTCACGCAGGCGGCAGATATTGTGCTCGCCCACTTCCCAGAAAGCGGTAAGGTTCTGGACAAGGATGTGCTCAAGGACGGTTCCTTTGTAAAGAGCACCGTTTTCATCCTTCTGACAAGTGCCCTCGCTTTCGGGACGGTCCGACATCTTTCTTCCTCTGAAGATCTGACGGTCGCAGAAATAACCGCATTCTTCCATCAGTATGTCCGCATCGCCTGTCTGTCCGATGTAAAGCGCGGTGGTGATAAGGGGCCATACACCGTGATCCATCCAAACCCTGGTGATGGAATTTCTGTCGGCCTTGAATTCTCCGACACCGCTTCCGATGATGGTGGCATTGGTGCCGTCGATCCTGGTTCCGAGGTAGTTGCCAAGAAGCATGCGCCTTACACCGGAAGGATCCATAAGAAGAAGGGCTAAGCAGTCCTGCCAGAGGTCTCTCCAGCCTCGTCCCCCCTTTCCGTAGTCGTGGTGCGGAAGGAAGGAGCATCCGAAGATCCTTCTGAGTTCCGGCTGGAAAGCTACCCAGCGCATGAAATTGTCAAAATAAGGATCACCTGTCGCGATCTTTATATTTATCTTTTCAAGCCAGTATTTCTTTGTTTTTTCAAAAAGGATCTCAACCTTGTTTAAGGTATCGATCTCCTCTCTTACCTTCTCATATTCCTCTTCATCGGAAGAAATACCGGCATAAACCACATATCTTAAGGAGGTCTGTGACTTAAGCTTCACCGTCTTAAAACGGAAAGCACCGGCGATCTCCTGCCCGTTCACAGAGTCTCCCGGGTGAAAGGCCACGGCTTTATCCTTATTTACCACACTTTCGGGCCAGTCGGGAGTTCCGGAGCCGATAAAATCGTCCAATACAGGGTAGAACTCAATGGGGAGTTCTCCGCCTTCCATATATCCTTCGGCAAAATAGAAAGCATCGCAAAGCCGATGCCCCCTTTCATCAAAGGAGAATGTGGGATGATCGATCATTCCCTTATCAGTGACCTTTGTTCTCGACAGCAGGGAAGTTACATGCCTGTGGTCACGGATATTGTCGGCGCTGCGGCCGTAAATCGGAAATGACGGAATGATATCCAGTTCCTTGTCCGCACCGGTATTGGTAAGGGTGACCACATGGATCTCAACATTTTTATCATAAGGAATAAAGGAAAGTATGGAACTCTTTATGCCTGCCCTTTCATTCTCACGTTCAACCCTGTGCCACATAAAGCCTGCGGTCACTTTGCATTTTTCTTTTTCCCCGGAAAGCCTTTCGGCATTCTGAAGCGCACTGTTTCCGCTTGCGGACCACACGGTCTTACCGTCCATGACACACCAGAAGTTTCTGGTAAGCCTGTTATTGTTTAAATTCTCTATACTTTGAGGTTCCAAAAGGAAATGGTTCTGATCAAGCTTTGAATCACCCGAAAGAAGGGGCGTCACACAGCTCTTAAGGCCGCTCTCGCCTGCGAGAGGGAAATACAGATTGTTGCAAAGATCCGCATCTTCCAGTTCGAAGGTTGCGTTTTGTTCGATAAATACAGGTTTGTTATTCATGTCGTCTCTGCCTCCGTTACTATGGATTTTACCATAAGAACACATCCCAATGATAGAGAAACCTTCTATTGTCATTAAGGTCAGTTTTTTTGAAAAAGTGTTATTTTTTCAGCAAATAAAAAAAAGACACCAACTTATAAAAAACAGCCTTATAAGCTCTTCCTTTTTGCCTTAACCTTAAGCCGTAAAGCAGCCAAAAGGAGAAGGAATCTATGAAAGATCGCGGATTTATGGCACTTGCGGCGATACTGATCGCAATCCCACTGATCTTCCTTGCGGGGATCACAATTCACAGAACGGAGAAAGAAAAAATGAACATCAAAGATTTTCACACAAAGCTTCTCGGAGAGAATGTATTTCTTTTCAGGGAAAGCGACGATCATTCACAAATTCAGAAGATCATCGATTCCGTTTACGGAAAACAGGAAACAAACCAGTTTGGGGAAGAACGCTACGCTTTTTGTTTTTTCCCGGGTAATTACGAAGATATAACCGTAAATGTGGGCTTCTACACACAGGTTCTGGGCCTGGGGCTCATGCCCACGGATGTTAAGATAGGAAAAATAAACTGCAGTGCCACCTGGCTTGGAGACGATCACAATCACAATGCGACTCAGAATTTCTGGCGAAGCGTTGAAAATGTGGAGATCCTTTCAAATACCATGTGGGCGGTCTCTCAGGCCACCGACATGCGCAGGGTTCAGATCGACGGATCTCTCCATCTTCATGACAACTTCGGATGGGCAAGCGGTGGCTTCCTTTCCGACAGCAGGATACTTGCCATGATCGATTCCGGTTCTCAGCAGCAGTGGCTTTCCAGAAACAACCAATATCACACCTGGATGAACGAGAACTGGAACATGGTCTTTGTTGGGGATGAACCTTCCGGCCTCCCCACGGGAACCTGGCCCCTTCTTGCATACACAACCGTTTCCGAGGCACCGACGATTCAGGACAAGCCTCTCCTCCTTTGGCCCGATCCCGAATCCAAGGAAGGCCCCGGAATAATGGTTCCCGCAAGAAGAAACAACGCTGTTGGTATTTCCTGGGCGGATGCAGGCGAAGTTGATTACGATTCCGTCGGATGGGATGTTGACAAGATAAGGGAATATGCCGATTCGATCTCCCCTGAAACAAAAACAAGGTTTTCGGATTTTCCTTCCGAACTTGGCACCATCGGCAAAATGACGGGCTGGTACATCGCCTTTCCCGATGAAGATACCGCCGTCACCATAAATGAAGCCCTGAAGAAGGGAAAGAATATTCTTTTTACTCCCGGGGTTTATGAATTAGACGAACCCATAGTCGCAGATCAAAACGATCGGATCCTTTTGGGGCTTGGACTTGCAAGCCTTAAGGCCGTAGCGGGTAATGTGTGCATAGAAACAAAGGGTGATAACATAATGCTTTGCGGTCTTTTGTTTGACGCAGGTCCCGCACTTAAGGATATCGGCGGAGCTGTCCATGTTTCGGAAAATCTTCTTCACATAGGTCACGGTGAAAATGTGGTACTTAACGATCTTTACTTCCGTGTCGGAGGAACACCAACGGATAAACCGGCTGAAGCAAAACGCTGCATAACTATAGATGCGGACAATGTCATCGGTGACAATCTCTGGGTATGGAGAGCCGATCACGGCGATCAGGTGGCATGGGATAAGAACAAAACCGAAAACGGTATCGTGATAAACGGAAACAACGTGACCATGTATGCGCTTATGGTGGAGCATTTCCACGAATACCAGACCGTATGGAACGGCGAAGGCGGAAGTCTTTATATGTACCAGAGCGAAATCCCCTATGACGTAACCTCACAGGAAGTATGGATGAGCAGGGACGGAAAGCGTCACGGATATGCTTCCATCTTCGTAAACGATGACGTTAAGGACTTTCACGGAGAGGGCATAGGTATTTACCTCTATAACCGCGATGTTCCCGTCCTTCTCGAAAGTGCGATAGAGCTCCCCGACAGGAAAGGAGTTTCCCTCCATCATGTGATAACCGTAATGCTCACCGGAAATCCCGGTATGAAACATGTGGTAAACAATGCCGGAGCAAGCGTCATGACTCCCGGTGCGGAAGCCATCATTCTTGATTACGAAAACGGAGAATTCCGATAAATGGTTCAGAACGATCCCGGGCTTAACACCCCGGCTCTTTTCAGAAACTTTACTTAGATATTTTCCTGTTATATGATAGTCTCTGATAAAACCTTTCGATATCAGGGGAGACCGACGTGAACAACATCGATAAAAAGAACTGTAAAACAACATTCCTCGCCGCAATGATCTGCGGAATATTTGCCCACGGATATGTTTATTTTCATAATTTCCAGATCCATGACAATGTCTACAACTTCTATTTTGGCGGAACCTTTTCCTCCGGAAGATGGATGCTTGGACTGGTATCGGCCTTTCTTAACAAGATAACCGGCAACTGGCTTCACTATCCCGCGCCTTTGTTCATCGGAGTCATTTCCCTTGTTTTTACTGCTCTTTCAGCCGTACTTGTTACGGAGTTTTTCAAAATAAAGAATCCTTGCGGATGTGTCGCCATCGGCGCCGTTATGGTCACCTTCCCCGCAATGATCAGCCTTTATGCTTTTATGTTTACAGCAGGGGTTTACAGTTTCGGTCTGTTCATCACGGTTCTGGGATCTTGCCTTATCTGCAAAAGCGCTAAATGGCCGTATCGGATCATCGGCATGTTCCAGGTTGCCTGCGGTGTCGGAATCTATCAGGCATACATCTCGGTATTTCTTGCCCTTTTCCTGATCTGTTATTTTTATGAATGCAACGACAGCGAAGAAAAAGAAAGCTTTAAGGATCTTATTTTCCGCGCTCTGTATTATATACTTTCAGCCGCCGCCATCATGGCCGTTTACGGCATTTGTCTCTTTGTCTGCCTTAAACACTACAGCACCACTCTCTCCGGTTATCGCGGGATCTCATCCGAAGGAAGCGGAATCCTTTCAAAACTTGGCGGAGTGCTTACGGCTTACAGCCGTTTCTTTATCCCTTCTCATTCCACCGACAATATGTACCCCGGCCTTTTGAGATATCTTTATTTTATTCTTCTGATCGTCTGGATGGTACTGACGGTATACCTTTCGGCAAAGAGGATAAAGAAAAATGCTGCGGCAGGTATTCTGATGCTCATTTCTTCCGCCTTGCTCCCCCTTGCATTCAATGTTGTCTACGTTATCGTTTCGGAAGATATCTACACTCTGATGATGTATTGCGAATGTCTGTTTTTCCCCGTACTCATCTCATTGTCGGAAAGGTCCGGATCGATCCTGTCAGGTCTCAAGCAGGAAAGAGCAAAACGTATAGCCGCATCATCGGTTCCTTGTGTGATTCTTTTCTTTGCACTGATGTATTCCAGACTTTCAAATATATGCTATCTTAAGGCCGATTTCATGCAGGAGGCCGCCGGATCCTATTTCACCACCATGGTGACCCGGATCCAATCCGTTCCCGGTTACACCTCACAGACACCGGTCCTCTTCGTAAACTATGATCACAGCCTTGAAGATACGGTATTCACTTATCCCGAATTTGCTCAGGAGGTGAATGTTTATCCCTACAATATCGATTCTCTTACAACTGACTATAACTGGCTCAATCTTATGACCGTCCTTACGGGCTTTGAACCGGGATTTGCTGAAATATCCGATATCTCCGATACGGATGCCATTGAAGAAATGCCCTTCTATCCCGATGACGGATCTGTAAAGATGGTGAATGATGTAGTAGTCATAAAACTCAGAGCAAAATAGAAAAACGTTCCGGTTTAAACACCGGAACGTTTTTTTCGACCTATTCTTCAAAAAACTGCATCGGATCGACGGCAGCACCGTCTACGATTATCTTAAAGGCGAGATGAGGACCGGTGGAAAGTCCCGTTGAACCGACTTCTCCGACCTTTGTACCCTGCTCTACAGGATCACCCGCTTTAACGCTTAACTCCTCAAGCAAATGGCTGTAAACGATCTTAACGGAGTCATCCACTTTGATGGTTACGCGGTAACCGTCTTCAAAATCCCATCCGGCTTCTTCCACAATACCGGAGCGGGCTGCAAGTACGGCAGTTCCTTCCTCGGCGGCCACATCCACTTCGTCGTGATATTGGGTTTCACCCTCTTCACCGCTAAGTGGCTTTCTTTCTCCGAAACCGCTGGTTATGAATCCCTTAGTCTCCATGGGCCATAGCCATGTCTCATCGGTTGCAACAAGCTCGGAAGGAGCTTCTTCGGGCTCGGCAGTTTCGGTTTCCGCGGCCTCTGCCTCGTCATTCTCTTCTTCCGGGTCATTTTCTTCTTCCGAAACGTCTTCACCCGTGGAAATGTCGCTGCCGGATACGCTTTCTGCTGAGAGGATCGTCGTCTTATCCGACTGTTTTGCAAAAACTTCGGGAGCCTTCAGCATGCAAAGGATCGCCGTTACCGCAACTATAAGGGATGCCACTATGGCAAGTGCGCCCTTTATCTTCTTGTCTTTTTTCATATTCTTTACCCTCTTTTCGATATCGGTCTCCCCGAAGGCAGTGGGGAGTGGGCCGAATACCTTTCCGTTAGATGCAAAGAACACGAGCCACTTTCCGTAATTTTCTATCGCCTTGGTGTCGGCCTTTTTGAGGACTGCCTCATCGCAGGACAATTCCATGTCAAGGTTGAAGAACTTAAACGCAAGCCAGGCCACGGGATTGATCCAGTAAAATGCAAGGATCAGATAGGCCAGAAGCTTAAACAGCGTATCATGCCTCCTTAAATGCACCATCTCATGTCCGATGACATGATCGAGGCCGGAAGCGTCCACACCCGTCGGAATGTAGATCCTGGGAGACAAAATGCCGAATGCCATGGGAGATTCTATATAATCGCATGAATAAGTACCGTTCCCGTTTGCGAATGAAAGCTTCACCCTGCGCTTTAAGCGCACATATCCCATGAGACCGTAGGCGAGTATAAGAATAACACCCAATGCCCAGATGCCGGGGATCACGTACTGCATATAATGATTCCCCGCGGCAATACTTTCGCCGGAAACAGCAATCTTTTCGGAAACAGGCAAAAGTTCGCCGACCTTCCTGCCCACATAAACCGCTTCGCCCTTTTCGACCATCGTTGCGCCGGCTTTATGAGTAAACTCTCCGAGTTTCAGAGTAAAACCGAAATCAAATACCGCTTTGATGCCCAAAAATCCCCAGAGCATATATGAATACTTCTTCGGAAATTTTGTCAATGTCAGCCTTGCGAGCATTATCACCGCGAAAAACAAAACAAATGACACATTCCGGTTAAGATAAGCGGGAACCGCTTCGTTTAAGATCGTATCAAGCCAGTTCATTATTTCCCCTCCCTGTGCATGTCGATGAGGTCTATTAGTTTCTTTGCTTCCTCCTCGGAGATCTTCTCGCCGCCGTAAAAAGCGGTGAACATATCAAAGATCGATCCCGAAAAAGTTCTGTCGACAAAGTCTCTTGAAACCTCGGTCTGCGCGGTATCACGTCCGATAAGGACCGTGATCATCGCATCCTTGTTTGCGATGTATCCCTTCTCACAAAGCTTCTTTATCATCGTATAAGTAGTTGATTTCTTCCACTCGAAGGCGGTCTCGCACATCTTTACCAGCTCTCCCGAATTGACGGGAGCCTTGTCCCAAATAAGCTGCATGAATCTGTATTCGCCTTCAAAAAGCTTTTCGTGTTCCATAATTACCTCCGAATTTCGCAAATGAGCGAAACCTTCATAAAAACAAAAATGGTCTATTGCAATCGACTTAATGTAAGTCTACTGCAATAGACCGGTCCTGTCAACAGGAAATTTTTTAATTCTTCATTTCGTAAAAGCCTTCTTTTTCGAACAGGGCACGATACTCACCGGGGGACATTCCCTTTTCTTCCCTGAATACGCGGTTGAAGCTGGGGATACTCTGAAAGCCCGAAAGCATGGCCACTTCGGTTAAAGTGATCTTTTCCTTCGAAAGAAGTTCCGATGCGCGATCCAGCCTTATCAAGTTAAGCCATTTGCTGTAATTCATACCCGTTACGTTCTTAAAGATACGTGAAAAATAATCACGACTGATCCCCGCCATTTCTGCCATGGTGCCCTGGGACAGATCATCTGCGGTAAGATTGTTCTTTATATATTCCGTAACCATCACCATGCGGTGCATGACATCGCTGTTATAGATCCCCGCATGTTCCTCGTTCATATCCGGGATCAGTTCGTTTCTGTATTCACTCAGTTTAAGCATGAACTCCATAAGGAGCATACAGCATCGGATCTCCCTGTCTTCTTTTTCCGAAAAGAAGGTCTTCTTCATCTGCATGGCTATCTCTTTAAGCTCCGCCGCAAGTTCCGGATGGGAGTTGACGCATACCACATGAAGGTTTCTGTAAAGATGCATTATCCTCCGAAGATCGAAAAGGGAATTCATGAAGGCATTGCTGAACTGAATGACCAGGGATTCCTGTCTGTCCGCATCCACGATGGAATGCATCTCCATGGGCCATGCAAGAACAAAATCCCCTTCCACAAGATTGTAGGTTTCCCTGCCCACCCTGAAGATGTTTGTTTTTCCGGGTCCCACAAGAATGATCTCGCCGTAGGAATGCCAATGATATTTGTAGCTTCGCTCCTTGTAGCCCGTAGACATGTTAAAAGCACTTACATTGTCAAATTCATAGGTTTCGTATGTACTCAGATCCATATATCATTCCAGCCGTTTCGTTGTTTTTACGTAAAATATTATCTCTTAGTACCCATCAGCACGTCAAGTTCATCTTCCGCCAGCATAAGTCCGTCTTCAACGGTGACGCTGTCATTCATGATCTTCATCATCTCACTGCCGAGAATGGTATAAAACCCGGGCCATTCGCTGATGACAGGTCTGTAAATGCCGTTTTCAAGGGCTGTACCGATTACCTCAAGATGGGGATCCTTGGCGATGGCAGCCTGATCCTTTAAGGAAGAATAACGGCAGGGAACGCCCCCTATGTCGATGGTTTTCTTCTGGACTTCCTTATCCATAAGATATGTAAGAAGTTTGCAGGCAAGGTCCTTGTTGGCGGAGTTGTCGGGTATTCCCAAAGTCCATATCCCGTAAATGTTTGAGTTGTAGTTTTCGGAATCATCACTCACCCTTCCCGGGAAAGAGATGTATTCGGAAGAGGTATTTTCAGCTTTGTACCATCCGGGCCAGCCCACTGCCGCAACTGCGTCGCCGCTCTCGATAGCCGCTATAAGTTCATCCTTGGCCATGGCTTTGCCTGTAGCTGCAAGCTTTCTGTAGAATTCCATTGCATTTTTAAAGGTATCCGTATCAATGGTGGGATCATTGTCGTCGTCGATGACCCAGCCGCCGAAGGCTCTTAAGATCGGCAGAAAGTCCACCACCATGTTGTTCTCTGTATCGCCTCTGTATGCAAAACCGCCGTGTCCCGCAGCCTTTGCCGCTTCGCAGAAATCAAGCAGGTCGTCAAGGGAAGAAAAATCATCACTGCCATATCCAAGTTCTTCTGCGATATCCCTGTTATACATCATGACCGTCACATTTCCGTAATAGGGAACAAGATAAGTAGTTCCGCCATGAACGCAGATGGTCGTTGTTGCGGGAATGATGTCATCGTCAAGAGAATAGCCCAGCTTTCCAAGGTCCGCCAGCACACCTTCCGAGAGATATTCACTTACCCAGGAACCGTCCACCATGCAAAGATCGTATGCACCGTGCCGGCTTACAATGTCATTTAACACGTAACTGTGGAGGTCATCCTCGGAAAGCTCAAATACCTCACAGGTAACTCCGTTTTCCGCTTCAAACTCCGCAAGACAGGATTTGATAACTTCGGAATATGTTCCCGCTCTTAAAGCAAGGGTCAGTTTTGTTCCTCCGCCTTTGCCTGCGCAGCCCGTCAGGGATGCGATCATACATATGATGGTAATTATGGATATGATCCTTCTTTTCACTTTTTACACCTCTTTTTATTTAAATTCCTCTATTGCCTCTTCACAGGCCTCCGTGTCCATTCTTTCGATGGCTTTGCAAACTCTCTCAACGCCGGCTTTCCTGTCCTCGGGATATGAATAGCCTGCAAGTTCCTCGCCGCATTTTTCCATGCCGTCCATGTCAAGTTCATCGCAGGCTTCTTTCAGCTTCTCAAAGATCTCAAAAAGCTTTCCTTCCGTTATCATGGGAAGATCTTTCCTTTCCGTCTCTTCGTTAAAGTATGCGGAAAGATCCTCTATGAGTTTGTCATAAACCTGCAAAGCAACGGGATTCAGTTCCCGTATCTTTTCAAGATCACGGCTCTTGCCCGCATACTCAAGCTTTTCGGCAAGATCACCCAGATCGAATGCTCCGATCTGCCTTGAGGTACTCTTAAGGGCATGAGTCTCAATGGCATAATTGGCCCAGTCCTCCTTTTCAAAGGCGGTTACTATGGAATTTCTGATTTCGGGCGCATTTTTATAATATTCAAATACTATCTTCTTAAAGAGAGATTCTGAACCGAGGCCCTTAATGGCCCTGTCACAGTCAAGGCAGGCAAAAAGAACTTCTTCTTCCGATCTTTCCTTTGCAGCCTCGCTCTCGGCCACTTCCTTTATCTTATCTTTGGGAAGCCAGTTTCTTAGCTTGGCGTAAAGCTGTCTTATCTCTATGGGCTTGGGTATCAGATCCACCATTCCCGCTTCAATGAACATGGCCTTGCTGCCTTCCATAACATTGGCGGTCAGGGCTACTATCGGCACATCGGAAACCTCAGGTATCTCTTCTCTGATTGCCTTCGTGGTATCGATCCCGTCCATTCCCGGCATCATGTGATCCATTAAGATAAGATCAAAGTGTTCCTTCCTCAATACCTTGAGTGCCTCGGTTCCGCTCTCAACAAGAACGCTCTCTATCTTAAGAGGCTCCATCAGCCCTTCGACAATGCTTAAGTTCACGGCATTATCATCAACAACAAGTATCCTTGCTCCCGGTGCCTCAAAAGTCTGTCTTACATTGTAGGCATCCCCCTGGTTGTAGGATTCTATGCTCCTGCCGTTCAATACCATGACCATTGCAAGGGTGGTCTGGGGCCTGTGCATGATGATGACGTTCTTTTTCTCGCACTTGAAGTCGGAATCGAATCTTGTAAGAACAACGATCTTTACATCAGGATGCTCTTCTGCAAACCATTCTGTCTTTGGCGACCACAGGATATCTTCTATGAAGAGATAATCCTGCTTACCCGTAGGCTTGTATTCGGAAACATCCTTTATAAGGCGGTTTTCGATTCCCAGTCTTCTTAACTCTTCCGTAAACTCTTCCGTCATGTTTTCTTTTTCATTTATGCAGAAACCGAACTTATCGGAAGCGTTTTCAATAACAAGCTCTCTTGTGGGATCTGAGATCTTCTGAGGAAGTCTGAACCAGAAGTCGGAGCCTTTCCCGTATTCGCTGTTAACACCGATCTCACCGCCCATTGCTTCGCAGAGGCTCTTTGAAATGGCAAGACCGAGGCCGGTTCCTTCAACCGTTCTGTTACGTTTGCTGTTGACCTGCTGGAAACTTGTAAAGAGCTTTTGGAGATCCATTTCCTTAATGCCCTGTCCCGTATCACATATATGATAGGTGAGCATGACTTCATCATCGGAAATGTTCTCGCAATCAAGGGTGATCATTACATAGCCGTAATCGGTGAACTTAACTGCGTTGTTTGCCAGATTGATGAGTATCTGTCTTATCCTCATGCTGTCTCCGATGAGTTCATGAGGCAGATTGGTATCAACGAGGAAAAACAGCTCTATATCCTTATCTCCTACCCTTGACTGAAGGATATTTGCGATATCGTAGATCTCTGAGCAGGGCTCGTATGCGTCGGGGAAGATCTCCATCTTTCCGGCTTCGATCTTCGAATAGTCAAGAATGTCATTTATGATGTTAAGAAGGTTCTTTCCGGAGCTGCTTATCTGCTTTAAGCAATCCCTTGCCCTGTCGGAAAGTTCTTCCTTAAGTGCGATCTGGGTAAGTCCGATAACGGCGTTCATGGGAGTTCTTAACTCGTGGGACATGTTCGCAAGGAAATCCGACTTCATCCTTGTGGTCTGCTCAAGTTCCCTGTTCACCTCCTCGATCATGCGGATCTGGAGGATGCTGTTGGTGGAATCATGAAGGATGAATACCGTTCCCACAAAGTTCTTGCCCTCGCCCAACACTTTCTTGTGCACGGTAAAATAAAGAGTCTTGTCAAGATACCTGTAGGGAAATACTTCTTTGCTCTCAACAGTCTCCGTGTGGCTTAAGAGCTCTTCAAGCTTATTTATGTCCTTTATGTCCTCTAAAAGTTCTGCGGTCAGTTTTGTTTTTATAAGGCTGTTTGCGTGTATGAGTTCATCAAACATGTCGTAGAGGATAAGTCCGTCACTCATCTCATCCGCAAAGGACTCGATAACCCGGTCACGAAGTTTTAACCTTGAATAGGCAAAAACATAATAGTATGTCAGATAGCAGATGGGATTCATCACCATGGTCATGATCCACACCGGCAGATGAAGTGCAGAGCTTATGATGCCCATTGCGACAATGACCATCTGGAATATGGTAAGGACAAGGTATTTTCCTCTGAAGATCCTCTGTGTTCCCACAGTACACACGATAAAAAATACCATCATAAGAATACTGGATGCGGAACAAAGCAGGCCGAATGCGCGAATGCTTATCAGTTGCGGAGGTCCGGCGATCATATCATGGGCCACCCACCACAGCTTTCCGAAAGAGATCTCCCTGTCAAAAGCGAGGACTCTGGGAGTATTGAAGCACAGGATCAGTTCTGCGGTTGAGATCGCAGAATTTATCAAAAACGCAATAAGAAATCCCCGGAAATAGCGTTTGAGAAACATTCCCTTGATAGTCCAGAAGGTTGTGACAAACATCCATGCCTGGATAAAGTAGTATAAGAAGAAAAGCGTCCCCGCTTCCCTGACCGAACTGCACGCGATGAGTCGTATGCAGATGATGTCCATGATTATCAGAAGAAGCGTCGTCACTATGTACCCCGGATTTTTCCGCTGCGCCCTGAGTCCGAATATGACGGCAAGTATGCATAAAACTATCGATACATAAAAGAATACACTGACATTCATAAATTTAACTGTCCCCCGAATCTATACTATCCCACAAAATACTCAATGGTCCCCGTAAGAACACCGTTATCTATCGGTTTGAAAATGCAGCCCTGGGGATCCGAACTCATCACTCCGAATATCTTTGAAAGATCTTTAACTCCGGTCATAAAAACAACGGGCACCGAATCGACACCCTTTATCAGCCGAAGCTTCTCATAAACCTCAGGTCCTTTTTCTTCCGGCATCTCATAATCAAGAAAGATCATGTCAGCCTGCTTGTTTTCAAGATATTTGCAGGCAATGCGGCCGTTTATTGCAACAGCGACATCGTATTTGTCCTGAAGCTGCTCCTTCACCACCTTTAGCATGATGGTATCGTCATCTATGATGAGGATCTTCTTTCGTCTGTCCTCGGACTTTATGCCTTTTAACCGCTCACTTACGGCCGCATCCGGATCGGCGTTGATAACGCCCTCGCACCCATCGGGCAGCGCTTCCGTCAAATCTGCGCCTTTTTCTCTGATCACGATCTTTTTTTCTTCCATATCGGGCCCCTCATGTGATCTTATTGGTATGCCAATACGGGCAGACACCCACTTTATTCAATCATATTCGGATAAACCGTTTATTATAAAAAAGCCCTTTGGATACGATTTATCCAAAGGGCTTTAATGCAGATCATTATTTATTTCTCCGCAAACTCAAACCGGTTTCCCGCTTTTGCAAAAGGTCCGGGAATGATGTCGCTTCCGCGGTGGTTTCCGAAGTAGTCCTTGTCAAAGATAATTTCGGAGCCGTCGGGACTTTCAAAGCGCTGTTCGGGCTCGAATGCACAGCCTAAAACGTCGCTGGTGATGAGGCTGTCTTTGAAGCTTCCGAGAAGATCGAAGACGTTGGTTTCCAGAACGCTCTTGTCTGCATCACACTTAAAGCTTATATCCGCCTTGTCGGAATCGTTTACAAGACGGTTCTTTTCCTTGTCATAGAGGTTACAGCCGTTGAAGTAGGCATTTCCGTCAACCCATACGGGGAGATGTCCGAAGTGAGCCGTTGCAAGGCCTCCCATGTCAGGATTCTCGCCTACTTTGAAGGGTGCGATCCATTCATCGTAGGTGGGGAAGATATTAAAGCATGCGGTTCCTACATGCTGGTAATCGCTGTCAGCGGCGGTCTTTGTATCGTCGGTGATGGGATAGTGCTGAACAAAGATATTGTTGAATATCCTGTCATCGCCGTGAAGTATGGTCATGAAACCCGCAACCTCGGTCCTGTGACGGATGTGGTAAGGGGTGAAACGGGGCTCACGCTGACCGTTAATGACACTGTCAACTCCGGAATTGATAAGTCCGAAGGAACCGAGCATAAGGTTATGAACACATGCGATGCCTTCGCTGGGTATGATGACCGAAACCTTTGAAAGCAGTACGTTGTTGTCGATAAGAGTGGGACCGTGTCCTACCTCGATAAATACGTCGCAGTTAAACATTGCGCCGGGCGCCTGACCGAGACCGTCGGGACGGTGGTTGTCATGCATAAGGTTCTGGGATACGCGCGCTCCCTGTGCTTCCCAGTCAAGCCATACACCCATGATACAGTTGTGGATGTGATTTCTTCTTATGGTGACATCGATGGCGGCATGAAGCTTGATACCTGCGGTCTCAGCTCCGCCAAGCTGCTGGGAGTTACATACGTGGTGAATGTGGCAATCCTCGATGGTTGAGAATACAGCGCCCATTCTGCCTACGATACCGGTCTGCTCGCAATGATGAACGTGGCATCTTCTTACGATGTGATGACCTATGTTTTCCTTAAGCCAGCCGTGGTACTGTCCGCGGCAAACGGCGTCTCTTTCCATCTGTGTGGGGCTCTTTACCCGCTTTTTTGTAAAGTACATATCGTTTTCTTCGTCATAGTACTTACCGAGAGAAATACCGCAGCAGCGGCTGTTGCTGATCTCGCAGTCCTCGATGATCCAGCCCTTGCTCCAGTGGGGACCCACCATTCCGTCCTGATATGCGGCGGGAGGTGCCCAGGTGGTTGCAGCTTTGTTGATGTCAAAGCCGCTTACGGTTATATAGTTTACGCCGTTCTTATCAGGCATGAAGCAGTTTCTTCTTGCGGCAAAATCAACCCTCTCCTTATTGGGATCAAGGCCGTGGAAATTTGCATAAAGAACGGTGGTGTTTCCGTCCTGCTCGGTGAACCATTTATAGGTGGATTCCTCCTCGTTCCATGCGAAAGGATCCTTCTCACCCTTCAGACACTCTTCAAGCGTCACGGTCTCGTACATCATGCGATCGTTGAGATAAACGCTTCCCGTGTGCCTTACCTTGGGAGCGAAATACCAGTCACCGTATACGAAAGTGGTGTATGGATTGTAATCTCCGAAGATGGAATTATCTACGCGTGTTGTCCAGACATCGTCCTTGTAATGATCCCATTTTTCAGGAATCTCGGCACCGGTGATCACTGCCTTCAAAGGCTCTGATGAACGATATGTGATCCTTGCGTCCTCGGTACCTGCGTTCTTAGGATTGACATATTCACGATAGATACCGGGAAGAACAATGACCTCGTCCCCGGGCATTGCGATGTCAGCCGCTTCCTGAATACGCTTAAAAGGTCTTTCCTTGCTGCCGTCTCCGCCTGCAGCCGCGTTTTGATCCACATAATAGTTTTTTGCCATTGTAACCTCCGTATGAAAAGATACTGAATTCTTAACAGGATAATTTTATAGCAGAAAAAAACTGTTTTCTATCTCATTCTTGTCAGAGTTTATGTCATTTTTTGTTATTGCAAAAAGAAAAGGATCAGAAATCGATCTCGATGATGAGCCTGCCTTCTTCGTAACGTGCTTTCAAAGCACAGTCCATACGGGCCGCAAGGGTCTTTACTATGGAAAGACCGAGGCCTCCGGCATTCTTTCTGGCATTCTCAACGGTAAAGAAACGATCAAAGAGCTTGCCCACTTCAACACCCGAGAGAGAAGGAGCGGAATTGGCAATGGTAAAGACTCCGTCCTCCGAAAGGGAGATCTCAAGATCCCCGGCGCTGTATTTAAGGGCGTTGCTTATAAGATTGTTGAATATCCTCTCGGTATATGAAGGATAAAGACTTCTTACCACGCGGCTTTCGGTGATCTCAACCACGGGCTCGATCCCCCTTTCCATGAGCGAGGGATAATAATTCATCACACAGTCTTCAAGCATCCTGTTTAAGAAGATCTCCTGCTTCTCCTCGGTAACTTCGCCGCTGCTGAGTATGGAGAATTCAAACATCTCCTCCGTAAGACCCTTCATATAAACGGCCCTTTCGTCGATGATGCTTAAATACTTTCTGAGCTCGTCGTCCATATCCTTTTTCATGGCGATCTCCAGATATCCGCAGATGGCAGTAAGGGGGGTACGAAGATCGTGTGCGATATTGGTTATGGCTGTCTTAAGTTCCGCATCTCCGAGCATATACTTGTTATGGGATTCCCTTAATCTTACAAGCACCTCATTCATGGAAGACACAAGCCTGCATATCTCTTTATCCCTTCCCGTAACTCCAAGGATAATATTGGAATCCAGCCCGGAAACGGCTGAAAAATCTGTCCGAAGGTTACGGACAGATTTTCTGACAGCCACTATTTTCAGTAAAAACAACAAGTTAAATAACAAACTGACGATCAACAGGTATTTCATAAAACCTCCAAGGGTGTTTAAGATCGGTAAGTTCCGTATATATCAATAAAAACAGTATATTCCTCACCCATAAGCCCTGTAAAGTTGTCCTTGAAATCCCTTTAATTCTTAAGGTCTCTCTTTGAAAGTCCGAAGATACCGGCCAATACAGAAACTGCGAACACACATACAGATATCACGATCTGAGAAGCAGTTCCGGGATTTGCTTCAAGATCCGCAAGCCCCGTGGCGATGAACCACTGCCCCAGGACGTTGATGTTGTAAACGATGCGGGCCACTTTGAAGACGGTTCCGCTTGAAAAGGCTACAAGCGCATTACCGAAAAGTACAAGATTAAAGGTCATATTGAAGATGACAACACAGGTTATCACGCTGCCCAAAAGCTTAGTGATGCGGAAGGATACCGTAGTCATCAAAGCAACATATCCAAAGACTGCGATGATGTAGATAAAGATCCTTGAAAGAGCCTCAGAAGTCATGCTTTCACCTGCGATCAAAAGGCCGAGACCGCCGCCCACAAGATATACCAGTGTCATTATGAATAACGCACTTTCCATGCAAAGAAGCATTGCAAAATAGATTTCTTTTTGCGAATATCCGTTGATGATCCTGTTTCTGATGAAACCATCCGTATACTCCGATGCCATGAAAAGCGGAGTGAAAGCGCTGAAGTACAAAGTGATGGCTGCACTGACAAATACCGTGCTTTCAATCAGCGGATATTTTGCCAGGAAGGGAAGCGTGTAGTTTCCCGAACTGAATAAGAAGGTTACGAAAAATGCTATCAGGCATCCTCCGATAAAATATATGTTTTTTAAAAGTCTTACCATTCCTGCTTTATAATTGTTGAACATAAATGCCCCCGTTTATTTGAATTCTTTTCTGTTAAAGATGATGACTCCCAAAATGAAGGAGATCGCAATAAGTATCGCTGCTCCGATCACGTAGCTTAAAAGATCCCATCTTAAGTAGTTCGTAAAGTGCGCATAGGGAAAGTACCTGTCGTAAAGGGTGTATACCTTAAGCCTGGTTCCCGTTAATGTGGTGACGCCGTTTTCGGGATATAGCTTATCCGCTACCCGCATGCTGATGACCCTGAAGAAGAAAGCGATCACCAGCCCGGGAATATATGCAAAGAAGCTCCCTCCAAAGATCATGACAAGCATTGTTGCGAATGCGCCTACAGCAGCCGAAGCCAGGGCAAGTGCGAGGAAATACTTCGCAATATCGGCCTTTGTGAGTATTTCATACCCCTTTGTAAAAATGAAACCTGCGAGAAGCTCCCCTGCCGCACAGAAGACGGAGGTAAGCACTCCCGCGAACATTCCGCCGCAAACCGCCGAACAGAAGATGTCGCTTCTTTTTGCACCGTTTATGACCTTGTTCTTTATGGTTCCGTCCGAAAAATCCGAAACGGTCAGATAAAGGACTGCCGCCGATACAAGCAGTGCTCCTATGGAAGCGTAACTGAAAAGCGTATCTTCGCCTGCGAGTTCATCGCCCATGTAGGTATGAACCACCAGATAGAGGACCAGCGCCTGAACGACGGGATAGATAAGGCAGAACCAAAGGGAAAACTTAAGTCCTCTGCTGTTTATTATCTTGTGTAAGTCAGAATATAGTATCCTAAGCATGTTCTCCGCCTCCGACCAGGGAGAGATAGAAAGCTTCAAGGCTTTCGTCGTGTTCTTCCATTGTTATGATGTTGCAGTTTGCACTTGCAAATGCCGCTGCGATATCCGAGAAGTTAAGCTCCGTATACACGTCCGCATGGGTATCATCGATGATCTTGTATTCGATATTCTTTTCTTCCATGATCTTTGCAAGGATACCGGTATCGCTTACCGTCATGCGAACCGCTTTGCGGCATTCCTTTCTTAACTCTTCCGCACTCATCTCCCTTACGATATGTCCTTTGTCGATGAAACCGTAGTGAGTTGCCAGTCTTGAAAGCTCGTCAAGGATGTGGCTTGAGATGATGAAGGTGATGCCCCTTTCGCGGTTAAGCTTTAAGATCAGCTCTCTGATCTCGATGATTCCCTGAGGGTCAAGTCCGTTGGTTGGCTCGTCAAGGATCACAAGATCGGGATGTCCGCAAAGGGCGATGGCAATGCCCAGGCGCTGCTTCATACCGAGGGAAAAGTTACGTACTTTCTTTCTCCCTGTATCTGCAAGGCCTACTATATTTAAAAGTTCGTCCACTTCTTTGAAATCGGGTAATCCGAGAATGAGATGCTGCTGGATAAGGTTATCCCTTGCCGTCATGTCCTTGTAGACTGCGGGAGATTCAACCACAGCGCCGAGACGTCTGCGTTCAAGTGAAAGGGAATTACCTTCATTGGATGTTCCGAAGAGTTCAAAGCTGCCGCCTGTGGGACGCTGGAGTCCGCAAAGAAGACGGATCAGTGTTGTTTTTCCGGCTCCGTTCTTTCCGACGAAACCGTAGATGGAACCCTTTTCCACCGACATGTTCAGTCCGTCAAGGGCTTTGAACTTTCCGTATGATTTTGAAAGATTGTCTGCATTGAAAACATATTCCATTTTTTGTACCTCTCTCTTTATCTGTTTCCTGTTTACATGGACATAATAAGAAACAAAGGTCAAGAAAGCGGCCAAAAAAGTGTCAAGAAATCGTCAAGATTTTTGACGATCAGAGAAAACGGAAACCGATACCGTAGACAGCTTCGATGTGATCCTTGCCGTCGGCGGCTTCAAGTTTCTTTCTGATGTTACTGATATGCTGTTTTAAAGAACGATCCGTACAATCGGGGGTGCTGTCCATTATACGGTCAAGAATGGTGTTTTTACCAAGGGGACGGCCGGCATTTAACATAAGGATATGAAGGATGGCGGTCTCCGTTCTGGTAAGTGAAACCTCCTTACCTGCGCAGGTTGCGGTAAAGAGAGAATAGTCAAGATCCACTCCGTTTGCGCTTATAACGTTTTCCGGAGCGGCAGTTGCCTGGGGAGCCGCTGAGGAATAGAGCCTTAATACCACGGCAATACGGGCAAGAAGTTCCGAAATGACAAAGGGCTTTGTAACATAGTCACAGGCACCTTCATAAAGAAGCTTTACCTTGTGATCCACGTCGGATTTAGCGCTCATTATAATGGCGGGAATACCCTTTATTTTTGAAAGGACATCTTCTCCGGAAAGACCGGGAAGCATTAAGTCAAGCAGGATAAGATCCGGCTTTTCCCGTTCAAGGATCATTAAAGCTTCCGTCCCCGAATAAGCCCGGATGGGTCTGTATCCTTCCGTTTTCAATGCTTCCTCCAGCATATTTCCGATATTTTCATCATCATCCACTATAAGAATGGCTGCGTTTATTCCCATGATATCTACCCTGCGACCTTATCAGCCCTTGACGAAGATACCGCTTTCTTCTGCCTTTCTTCTTACGTAAGAAGAAGCTTCCCTGTAGGATTCATAGTCGGGAAGATGCTCCACGAACAAAGGCGTGTCCGGGCCCAATTTTTCAACCATTGCAAGGATCTTCGGATAATCAAGGGTTCCCTTTCCGGGCATAGTCTCTTTAATGATGGCTGTATATGCCTGCTCCATTAAGGAATCTTTGCCGTGGATACTCTTGATGTATGGACCGAGAAGATCGAAGCAATGCTGTACGAATTTTGTACTGCGGCAATATCTCTCAGCACAGTTTATCATATTTACGAAGTCTAAGTGAACCGCAAATTCATTTCTGTCCACATCTTTTATGAGTTTAAGATACTGCTCGGGAGAATCGGGCAGTACCCAGGGCATGGGTTCAATGGAATAAAAGGTGTTTTTCGGCTTAACAGCGTCGATTATCTCACGGACGCTGTCCACCGCAAGGGCATAGAAATCATCGGAATAATTGTCCGGTGAAAAGCCGTCCCAGGCAGTATCGCTGTGGCTTCCTATGATATTGACACAGCAGTTTGCTCCCATTTCATCCGCCAGGGCAAGCTGGGCCTTGGCATATTCCATTGCAGCCTTGCGTTCCTCATCATTCTTTGAAAGGCAGTTTCTCCATACGCCCACCTCACCGATAAGAAGATCCGCATCTTTTGCGGCCTTTTTGTACTCGGCCCTTGTTGCGCTGTCGCTTTTACTGTCTATTGGACAAAGGACCGCACTGTAACGAAGATCCTTTGCGTAAGAAACCCATTCTTCGGGGTTTTTATAAGGTTTTTCGATTCCTCCGCCTATTCTCATACATTCCTCCAAACCCGCCTTTAGCGTGAAAAACAGGGATTATCCCAGATAACACTGTCATCTATCTCATCTATTGTCTTAAAAGCAGTACGTTCCATTACAGCCTTCAATTCGTTATTCATCGCCATCATCTTGTCGCGGACGCCCTCCGCACCGTTTTCTTTTAACGGTCCCATAATGGCCCGGCCGACGCAGACCGCATCCGCACCCAGGGCAAGAGCCTTGAACACATCCATTCCCGACTCGACACAGCAGTCAACAAGGATCGTCATTTTGTCCCCCACGGCTTCTTTTATATCCGGAAGTACCAAAAGGGGAGGGATCGCATTGTTCATGATTCCGTGGTGATGGGAAACTATGATGCCCGCAGCGCCCATCTCAAGGCACTTTTCGGCATCCTGAACACTGAGGACACCCTTTACGATAAAGGGAAGCTTTGTTGATGCAACGAAAGCTTTCATCTCCTCCAGGGACTTCGGTCTCATGGGAAGGCCCACAACGATATCATAATCGCCGTTTCCGTTGAAAGCGTGGTCGATATCCATTCCCACAGCTATGGCACCTGCTTCTTCTGCCTCTCTTATCTTTGCATAAACCGTGGCATTGTCCGCATGGGGTTTCACGATCTTTATGACCTTTGCACCGGTGTCACACATATCCCGAAGCTCCTGCTCTTCACCCATTCCGGAAAAACAAAGCGCGTCGGCCATCTTTGCACCCAGTGCCATCTTTTTCATGCCTTCCGGCGCCGTATTGTTAAGATGGGAAAGTGCAGCCGTGGTGATGGGAGTTGAGAATCTGTGTCCGAACAGTTCAACCGATGTATCAGGGATCTCACTGTCGATATGCCTCATCTCAATGAGCAGGCTGTCAAAATAATCGCGGGTTATCTGATTGGAATCAAATCTGTAGTTTTCCATATGTGGCCTCCTTGTGGGATCTGCGAGTACGATGCATGTTATTATTTTACATTCGCCGAAGGCTTATTACCATCGATTTTGTGTTGTGAACAGGTGCATTTTTTGTCGAGATAAAAAGGGCTGCGTGTACGAAATGTACACACAGCCCTTAATTTTTTATCGCCTCAATATTCCCGTATCTCTATCTTCTGCTGTACTGCATATGCCACTATCGTGATCGTCGAACAGATGATAAGCGGAATGATGGTCAATGTTATCCCGCAAAGAAGAAATATGAATATCCCAATATAAATGGCAGCCACCGCTTTCTTTTTGTCCGGTCTCACAAGGAATGAGATCCATACAAAAATGTAGATCGTAAGCAGCCCTATATTTCCGAAAAGATATATCAAAAACAGTTCTATGGATAAAAATCCCGGATCCAAAGAGCATATATTCAAGATCATCAGGCTGAAAAACAACGATACCATCACAAGATCAAAGAACGATGATGATCCGAGGTCCTTTTTCTTTTTGCTTGAAAATACATATATCGCCCATGGGAAGATCAGTAAAAGATCTATCAATCCTCCGAATATATTTATTGAACTTAGCTCAACCGTTCCGATGACCTGTACCATTTTGCTGCCTCCTTCTCTCTATCATTAATAACGATTTGAAAGAAGAAAAAGTGACACATTTATTTTTATTATTTTAAACGGAGGGGTGTGCGCGACAAATGATGAGTTCCGACACTTTTCAGTTATATGCTCCCTTCTATTTTCTCACCGGCAGGTGAACCACCACCTCGGTGCCTTTGCCAAGTTCTGAAGTGACGGAGAGGCCGTAATCATCTCCGCAGAGGATACGGATCCTTCGCTGAATGTTGCGAAGGGCGACGGATTCCAATTTCTTATAATCTGAATCAGCGGAATTGATACTTTCCAGAAGATCTGCAAGGGTCCGGCTTCCCATGCCCCGGCCGTTGTCGGATACGGTTATGAAAAGGTCGTCCTTTTCGAGCCTTGCGTTAAGGCATATTGTTCCTTTGCCTGAGGAAATGCCGTGGACGATGGCATTTTCGACTATGGGCTGAAGAAGCATTCTGGGAATGTAAACTTCACTGAAGAAATCCTCTTCTTCCAAATCTGCTTCTATCCTTCCGGGGTAGCGGGTCTGCATGATCAGAACGTACTGGGACAGAACGTTAAATTCTTCCAGAAGGGAAATGTATTCATCACCGCCGTTGGCATAGCGCAAAAGCTTTGAAAGCTCGTCGCAGGTGCTGGCAGCGGATTCTTTTTCACCCTTGTTCACCAGGGCCCTGATAACGTTCAGGGTATTAACCGTAAAATGGGCACTTATCTGCTTCTTTAAAAGGGAAAGGTGCGTACTTTGCATATCAAGTTCATAAGCGGTGAACATATGCCGTCTCATGAACATCATAAATGCAATGAACAAGACTATCAGAAGAGAAATGATCAAGGGCATTGCCACGGAAAAATAAGCCACAACGTTGCGTACCAGCGTATTGTCGCAGAATACCAGAAGCTTAAAGCCTGATATGCCTATTGCCTTTTCCTTCACAAACAAAGCCTTCCCGATGCTTTCCTCTATCTTCTCCTTACTCTCCGTGCGGTTTGAACAGATCATCTCATCCCCCGAGTAAAGGCAGGCTCCGAGATAGTCAAGTTCGTCATAGGCTCCAAGCATCCGTCGTATAAGGGACTGCTCAGCAAGAATAACAACATAGCCCGAAGCCTCACCGTTCTTCACAACCTTCTCGCTGAGACCTATGTATCCTTCTTTTCCCGAAGGGATATTTAAAGTTCTGGCATCATTGTTTCCGGCAAGATAAAAGACCCTGTTTAACACCGTGTTGGGTGCCGTTCCCTTCAGTCTGTAAAACTGTCCGGAAGAATTGAATGCCACCACGTTGTCTATGCTCGTAAGCCTTCCCAGAACCGAATCCATCTTTTCTGCAGCCTCCGCTCCCAGATCAAAGAAATCAACACCAAAAGCACCTACAAGATTCTTGACATCACGGTCCCCTGCCAGCAGATAGGCGGTCTCCTCCAGAGAGTTTAACTCGCTTTCAACCGTATCCATTATGGTCTCTGCCGCCGCCTGGGTCTGAAGCTCCATGTTCTTTCTTATGAAGATCACTGTGAACACAAAGAAGAAACCCATAAGAAATATGATGCTTAAACATATTCCCGGGACGGCTATCTTTATTCGGTTTGTAAAGCCTTTTTCCTTCATATGTTTTTACTGCTCCACAAAATTGCCCGTTGCGTTGCTTATTATCTCAGCCCAGAAATCCCCGAAGAATTTCCTGTTTGCGATGAGATAGTCCTGATCCGGCGTCAGAAGATCCATTTCCTCCATCGATACTTTCGAGCCGTCTTTAACATCCGTTCTGAAGGACCATGTTCCGTCAGTTACGAAAGGTTTGTATCCTTCCCCGTTTCCGTCGGCCTCACCCATAAGGAAACGAACAAAAAGCTTTGCGGAGTTCACGTTTTTCGAATTTCTTGCGATCATCACGGAAAAGGTGACCTTGCAGCCGCAGAAGGGATCAAGCCTGTACACCGGCTCCAGATCATATCCTATCCCTTTGAACCTTAACTTGCTTGAGACAAGAATGCCGAATTCGGCCTCTCCCGCACCTATGGCTTCCACCACGCCGTCGGAACTGTTTGTAAAAACAATATTCTCCGACAGGCTGCGCCAGAATACTTCAGCCGCATTGCTTCCCTCGGGGATCGAAAGGGGTTCACCCGCATAATCCTCGTAGGCTTTTGAAAGTTCATCGGCATGTTCAAAGCTTGCGCCGCAAAACGCATAAGTTGAGAAAGACTGAAGAGGATTGGGCATATAGACCTTTCCCCTGAATCTTTCCTCGGCCAGTTCCCAGATATTCTCAATGGGACAGGTCTCGTACTTTGCCCCATCGTAAAAGAGCATCTCGGCTTCATTTAAGAAAGAACCCATTCCCTCATTTGTTCCTTCTTTTACCTTGTCCTTTATGTCAGCGGGAACATAGGGATATGCGATCTTACGATCCACGATCTTTTCCTTGAAATCGCCGCTGTTGTCGTTACACAGGATAACATCACAGTCCGAATAACCGCGCTCGTAGTTGTCCACAGCCGCTTCAATGAGATTCGGGCTCCTCATGTCCCTTATCTCCACGCATAATCCCGGATATGCTTTTTCAAATGCATCCTTGGTCTGGGTAACCCTTGTTGTTACGGAATAAACAACAAGAATATCCTCCTTAAGGGCCTTTTCGTAGAGTTCCTCCGGGGTTTCCGATTCATCAAGTAAAGCATATGAAAGCCACTCGTCCTTTGAATCGGCTTTGTTTTTACAGCCCGACAGCCCTGTCATCATGATCGCTGCAAGAAGGATCATGCCGGTTCCGGTTACTGCGTGTCTATTCCATTTAAGTATTTTCCCCATTCCGTATCACTCCTTACATCCTTTTTCCCTCTGACAAAATCTTTAAGAGATCTGTCAAGATATGCGGACAATGTTTCGTCATACTCATGAAATACAGGCTCATCATCGCCGAAGTTCGGAAGATAATACCTGTAACTTATCTGCGCCTCTGCATCTATATACTCCGTATCCGAATTTATTCCGTTCCAGGTGACACCCATAAGGTATTTTGCGGGTACTTCCATGGGACCTATTCCGCTTAAATGCTTGTTCTGAAGCGTATTACGGATATAGTTTTTTGTGATTATCGTTGAGGGTGTACCGAATATACTTACATCCTGGCCGGAAGAAAAAGTCCAGTCCACTTCCGGTTCTCCGAACCTGGCAATGAGGGAGGCTTCTTCCGTCATCATCGTATCAAGCAGGAGTTTTGCTTCTTCTTTCATGTTGCTCGATCCGGTTATTATCGCAGCGGTACGTGTTGTTCTTAATGTATAGAGGGCATTGCAGGCCCCCTTTGGTCCTTTCAGTGGAGGAACATGGACATATCGCGCCATGATCTCGGGATTACCCCGGTATACCGCATTTGAAATGGAATCGGTGGTAAAGGCTCCAACCAGTGCAACGGGTGAATTTATGAGTTCACATATATCCCGGCTGGTACCGTAAAAGCTGCGTTCGTCGATGAGCCCCTCATTAAAAAGATCGTTACAATACATGATCCCTTCCCGGTATTCGTCGGTGGATGCCATAAGCTTGTCCGCATCCCTGCCTGCTCCGTATCTGGAGTGGTATGGATCGTTGTAAACAAAGGATTCAAGCAGAAACTCAATGGGATCACAGGAATAATCCCCCACCGCCCCGATAAGGGCTATCTCATCCGCAATACCGTTTCCGTTGGGATCCTTTTCCTTAAAGGACCGTAAGACTGCTGCCAGTTCATCCGTTGTCTTCGGCATTGAAAGCCCAAGGTTTTCCAGCCATTCGTAGTTTATCCACATGATCTCACCGGCTCCGTCAAGTTCCTTCTGACCGTAACCGGTATACCCCGTGGTTTTCTCGGGAATGTAAACTTCTCCGGAAGCGGCATATTTACGTATTTTTTCTTCGTCCGGGATAAAATCCTCTCCGAACAAAACGATGTCAATCTCGCTGTCGGAGTTGAATAATTCCGCAAGATAATCATCGCATCTTCTGTTGTGAACGATGGTAAAGTCAAGTGAAAGACCCGTTTTTTCTTCCAGCCATCTTACGTAATAGTTGGTCTTTAAATCCTGAATATTGTCGGAATAAGGGATCGCCACATGCAAAACAGCGGGCTGTTTTTTACCACAGCCCGCTATGAAAAGACATAACGATAATACAATAATGCTTTTTAAGATTTGATGTGATCTTATCTTCATTCCGCCGAATTTCTCATTTCTTTGGGAGATACCCCGAAATAATTCTTGAACACCTTAAAAAAGTGATAGTAATCGGCATAACCGCACATCGCTCCCACCTGCTTGACAAGAAGTGTCTTCTCCTCAAGAAGCTTCTTTGCATATTCCATTCTCAGATCCGTGAGATAAAGGCTTAAGGACTTGTTGTAATACTTCTGGAACAATGCACAGACATAGCCTTTGCTGAAGCCGAATCTGGCGGCAAGGGGGCCTAACTGGATCTTGCCTGTGAAGTTCTCGTTCACATACTCGATCAGTTCGTTAAAGTTGGGATTGTCCGTGGGATTCCCGGCGGGCTGGGATGGACGATCCTTTGAAAGCTTCATGGAAAGAAGTTCAAGGATACCCCGCATGTCCTCCGTACCTACGGGCTTCAATACATAATCAAAGCCTGTCTGTTTAAAGAAGCTGCGGACATTTTCAAAGTCATCGTAAGCGGATATCATTACAAATTCTGCCTTGCACCCGGCTTTCTTAAGTTCAAAGATAAGCTCGTTTCCGTTTAGATCCGGCATCTTAAGATCCACAAATACCGCATCTGGATCAAGCTCCGGTATCTCCTTTAGGGCATCCAGCGGATTCGTATTCTTACCGCAGACTTCAAAGCCCGCTTCCATCCATGGCGTGATGGCTATCATGTCGTCCAGTATCAGTTCGTCGTCATCAACCAAATAAACTCTGTACATCCTCATCTTACCCCGTTTTTCCGCCATTTTCAAAGGCATACCTGAAATAAATTTACTTTTTCGAGGTAAAAAAAGTAATGTATGATATTAAGATAAATATTGCCAATATTCATCCAGCCTGCCAAGGATCTTTCCCGCTTCTTCCTCCGTCAGAACAAGATCTGAGCCGAATTCAGACTTTGAGACCGGAGCCATTATTCCCTTTACACACACCTGGGCGATGGCATTGGCACATATCCTGCAGTCATATATGTCCTTAAGCTCCGAATACCTTCCCCAGTCCTCATCCCTTGAATTTAAGACAATCGTCATAAAAACATGTACAGCCCTGGCAGCGTTCTTTCTGCGAATGGGCTCCTTAAGGGAATTTACGGAAAACATTCCGGCATAGTATGTGGAAAGATCTTCCCTTTTATCCTTGGAGAGTTTAAGGAGACTTTCCGTAAAAGTTCCGGTATCCATCCTTTACTTAAGGGGTGTGACGATCCATGTCACGTTTTCGAAGGGAGCAAGCTTAGCCACTTTCAGGGCCTTCACTTCTTTTGTTTTCTTGGTCCAGACATCAAGGATCTCATAGCCTTTCGCCGACTTGATACCCTTGACTTTCTTTGCGGCATAAGCCATATCGGCTTCATATCCTTCGGACTTGGACTTGTCGCTTAAGTTGATGAAGCTTACCGCAAACTTTCCGCCTTCCAAGGGCTTCACAAGGATATCTACGCGGTCGTTGTCCCTTACATATCTTCTCACGGGATTTGAAGCACCGGTGGAAGAAAATATACGCCTTGCCTGAACACCCAAAGGATCCTGATTGATGGAGATGAGCTCCTCGTTTGCGATTATATTGTAAAGGTCGTCGCCCTTTTTAACCCTTCTGAAATCAATGCCCAGCATCAGAGGCGAGTTCATCATGCACCACATTGCAAAGTGGGTCTTATTCTGTGCAAGGTTAAGACCTTCCATTCCCACCATCAGCATATCGGGATCGTTCCAGCCCTTGTCAAGGCCGGCATATTCCCCCATGACAACGGCCTTATTGTACTGGGAGGTTACGGAATTGGTATATCCCGAAACCCAGTCGCCGTGTCCGGGATCTCCGTCACTGCCCACACGGAAGGTAATGTCGTTTAAGATCCTCCAGGAATCGCAGACCTTATGTCCCCAGTTGTGAGGCGAGGTCTTTCCCCATTCACAGGCCGAATAAACGATATCCTTATCCGGTGCGATCTCCTTAAGCTGCTTTAAAAGCCTCGCGTATGAATTAAGCGTGTTCTCCTGTCTTCTGTGGTTCATGAGACGAATGACATTTTCACCCTTTTTAAGCTTTATCTTAAGGGGCTTGCTCCATACAAAGGATTCTTCGCTTTCCGTAGCGGGAACCCATCCGTCAAAGATCAGATCCTCACCGACAGCTATCTGAAGCCACTCACCCACGTTTTCACGCTTACCGGTGGCATATTCAACGCTTATTGCTGTTTCTGTATCACTTTTTGCATTCACCTTGCAGATAAGCTCGTTACTTGCCTGCATAGTCGGTGAATATTTGGGCCCGGTCCCGTCGATGGTTCCGATACCGTTAACGTAGCCCGTTGACTGAAGGTGTGCAGCCCTGCCCTTTGCCTTCAGATCCTTAAGGCCGTACTTCTTATCCCCAACCTTAATGCCCTTGATATTGGGAGCAAAAACAAACCGCGCATTCTCGGGATCTGAAAAGGTTGCATTGTCAAAGGGATAGTAGCAGTTATCAACCTTCAGGAAATCCACATCCCATTCGATATAGCTCTTTGCATCGTCAGCTTCATGTCCGCAGGTACCCACAGCGGCGCCGGCGCAGAGATTTGTGCCGATATCGTTGTACATACCGAATTTAAGGCCCTTTTTATGGATGTAATCCGCAAGCTTCTTAAAGCCCGAAGGGAACTTCACTTCTTCGTTTGAAAGCTTTCCGTCCACTCTCTCCTGCTTGTAGCAGCCGTCGTCAAGAACAACAAAACTGTAGCCAAGCTTATCAAGTCCAAGCTCAACCATGCGGTCGGCGGTCATCTTCGTAAGCGCCTCGGTGTTTCCGCTTCCGAAGGCATTCCAGCTGTTCCAGCCCATGGCCGGAAGATTCCCCTTCTTTTTACCGAAAAGGGGCTTTGTATCCTCAAAGGAATCAAATCTCGTATCTCTGGTAAGTTTATCAGGTTTTAATTCTGCCATACTCCCTCCGCTTTAAATGCTCTTTACAAAAATGTCGTCGATATATATGTCACCCTTGCCCTCGGTCTCAAGATAGATGTCCGCGGACTTTAAGGACTCATCAAGCAAAACCTCTGCCTTAACTTCGGTCCAATCATTCTTAACGGAATCCGTTTCCGAAAGAAGAAGGGGTGTCTGTCCGTCAAGTCCGAGACGGATCTTTTCATCCCCGGTCTTAACAAATGCGGTAAATACTATCTTTCTTCCGATGTAGGGCGATACGTCAAATTTAACCGTTGCGTCCTTCTCGGCACGAGTGATGAGGAGGCTGCTGCCGCCTTCGTGTGCCACTTCTTTGTTCACCATCAGCATGGGCAGATGTCCCATACCGCGAACCGAAGCGATGTTCTTTTCTTCTTCGAAGCTCTCCTCCATACCAAGAAGTTCGATCTTTAAGCTGTCGATATAAAGAGGGCTCTGAACCCCTTCCTTTGCTTCCTTTGTGGAAAAGCAAAGTGACAGGGAATTGTAGCTTCTGGGTACCTTGTAGGTAACGTCAAAAGGTATCCACTCTTCCGTTTCCGCGGTTATCTCCGCGATATTTCCCTTGGGCTGATCCACTGCCTCCGCAAGAAGAACAGCCAATGCGTTTGTTTTTACAAGACCGGACAAGTGTATGTTCTGACCGATGAAATCCGAAACGTCAAAGCAGATGCCGCCCCAGTCGCTGAAGCGCTTCTCGGCTGCAAGAGCGTGCCTTCCGGTCTTGAATACGCGGTCCTGAACCTCAACTTCACCGAAGCCTCTGTATTTGATACCGAGAGCCTCAAGATCCGCGGGCTTTCCTCCTGCGGGTTCAAAGGTGTAGTTCCTGTCGGAGATATCCACCTTGATGTCAAGAGGTTCGCCGATGCTTTCGCCGGTGATGACACTTGCCAGAGCATCGAAGGAACGCTTCGTTGACAGATCCTTTCTGAAAAGAAGGGGATTTGCTCCCCTGATCCAGGAATTGTCGTCAGTAAGTCCCCAAAGAGTCACGGATGTAAGGTTCACGCCCTCTTCAACCGCCTTCTTAAGGCCTTCGAAAAGCTTCTGATAGAACACTGCCTGATAGTACTCGGCATTTGCATTGGTACAGGTGCATTTAACGTCAAGCTCCGTGATATGAACCTGAGGGACCAAAGCCGCGTACTCTCTTAACGCACTTATATATTCATCAACATCGTTATTGTCGCTTAAGTGGCCCTGCATTCCGATACCGTCTATGAGACCTTCACCGATAATGCTGCCGTGGCCGTGGCCTTCCCTCTTGAGAGCTGCGATGATGGCAGCTTTCTTCTCACTCTGCCACTCGTTGTAATCGTTATAGAAAAGTGCCGGACGGATGGCCTTTAAGGCTTCTTCGTCGGAAGGATCGATACCGTATTTATCAGCATATTTGACGGAAAGCTCCTGCCTTGCATCGTACGCTGCCCTGAAGGCATGATAGATAAGGTCGTCACCGATGATCTGATACCAGTAGGAATTACGAAGGCCCGTCTCGGTCTTGTCGTTAAGCTCGATGGCTTCGTTCACCACATCCCATGCATAGATGGTATCCGCAAAGCCTTCTTTGTACATATACTCAAGAAGGTTGTAAATGTAGCTCTGCATCCTTGCGATCAGAGTATCCCTGTCGACATAGCAGACAGGATCCAGCTTCTCGAAGAACTTAAGCATGGGACGCTCCTTCAAAAGTTCAGGATCAGTCGGGATTGTAACGGGCTCATAGTTCTTGCAGAACACCTCGTTTGCACACTGGCTGTGCCATACCATGACATGGCCCCTTACATGCATTTTGTTGTTCCTTGCCCAGTTGAGCATATAAAGGGCATTGGGATTTATTACAAAAGGAAGTTTTGTATCGGTGGCTTCAGGGCTCTTTACACCCATGTTGTATGCGGGCTTTAACTCATTGGCAAAGGTCATGCTGTTAAAGTGCTTAAGCATAAGTGCTTCTTTTTCCGGATTTCCGATCTCGTTATTTGGGAACTTCTCCTTTACCCTCTCGCAGGCCACTCCGATCCTGAAAAGATCTCTATACAGTTCTTTTAATATAAGGTCTTTCATATTCTTCTCCCCGGTGCGCGGTTTTTTGTTTTTTTCAGCATACCCTAAAAATATTTATCTTTCTCCCCATCAATGGTATATTTATCATTAGATATTGCTATTGTTAAGGGAAAATGAGGTATCAGATGATCGACGGATTACGGACTCGTATAAACGAATATTTTGTGGGCAAGGATGATGTTGTCGAAAATGTCCTTATCTGCCTGCTTGCCGGCGGACATATCCTTCTTGAGGACGTTCCCGGTGTAGGAAAAACAACACTTGCGAAAACACTCGCCCATTTGGTTGGCGGAGACTTCGGGCGCATTCAGTTCACCCCCGATACCCTTCCTTCGGATGTTACCGGCCTTACGATCTACAATTCAAAGACCGGGGATTTTGAATTCAGAGAGGGTGCGATAATGCACAACTTTCTTCTTGCGGACGAGATAAACAGAACCTCTCCCAAGACTCAGTCGAGCCTTCTTGAGGCAATGGCGGAGGGACAGGTCACGGTGGATGGCAGGGCATACCCCCTTCCCGGGCTTTTCATGGTCATCGCTACTCAGAATCCCGTGGAATTCTTAGGCACCTATCCCCTTCCCGAGGCGCAGCTTGACCGTTTCATGATGCGTTTATCCATCGGATATCCGGAAAAAGAAGCGGAGCTTACCCTTACGAGAAACGCTCTTGAAAACAGGACTCCCGAATCCGCATCCGCTGTCTGCACCGTCGATGATATCTGCAAGGCCCGGTCGGAAGTCGGAAAGATATATATAAGCGACGGAGT
>JAEEGL010138376.1_pt1 | contig 68906 bp, 48 predicted proteins | sample 9134231 | NCBI WGS metagenome assembly JAEEGL01 (sample SAMN16246548, study PRJNA631951) | gut metagenome | biome: gut microbiome; feature: rumen; material: fiber-attached | host: Bos | place: Iran: Karaj | collected 2018-10 | reverse complement strand
TCCAGAGTGCCTCTTGTGAAGTCAGGCTCGTATCCTTCCGGCTCAAGCAGTCTGTGGTGGATGAGCTGATACTTGATCGCTCTGTCTGCGCACATTTTGCAGCTCGGGGTATTTCCGCAGTGGAATCCCATGAATGTATCCTGAAGTGTATAGTTTGTCTTACCCTTGATTTCCTCGTTGTACATATCCTTTGGTACTGAGTTGTTGATATCAAGAAGTGTAACGATGTCTTCTGAAACAACTGTACCGATGAACTCTGAAAGACATCCGTAAATATCAACTTCGCAAGATACAGGAATGCCTTCACCTGTTAATCTTGAGTTTACATAGCAAGGAACGAAACCAAACTGTGTCTGGAATGCAGGCCAGCACTTACCTGCGATAGTAACATACTTCTTGTAGCCTCTGTGCTCTTCGATCCAGTCAAGAAGTGTAAGCTCATACTGAGCAAGCTTCTCAAGAATTTCAGGCTTCTTGTTGCCTGCACCAAGGTCTTTTTCCATATCCTTAACAACATCAGGGATTCTCTTATCTCCTGCATGCTTGTTGAATGCTTCGAACAGATCAAGCTCTGAGTTCTCTTCGATCTCTGCGCCCATGTTGTAGATCTGCTTGATAGGTGCATTACATGCAAGGAAGTTCATAGGACGTGGGCCAAAGCTGATAACCTTAAGGTCACGTACACCAACGATTGCTCTTGCAATAGGAACGAACTCGTTGATCATCTTTGCACATTCTTCAGCTGTGCCTACTGGATACTCAGGAATATAAGCCTGTGTATTTCTGATGAAGAGGTTGTAGCTTGCGTTAAGCATACCACAGTATGCATCTCCTCTTCCGTCTATAAGGTCATTCTGTGATTCTTCTGCAGCTGCACAGAACATAACTGGTCCGTCAAAGTGCTTAGCAAGAAGTGTCTCAGAAATTTCTGGGCCAAAATTGCCAAGGTATACGCAAAGAGCGTTACATCCAGCCTTCTTGATATCTTCAAGAGCTTCTACCATCTGTACTTCGCTCTCGATGATACATACAGGACACTCATAAACGTCCTTGTCGTTGAAATTTTTCTTGTAAGCTTCTGCTAAAGCTTTACGTCTGTTTACAGCAAGGGAAGCTGGGAAACAGTCTCTACTAACTGCAACCAGACCTACCTTAACTTCTGGAATGTTGATCATAAAAAATCCCCTTTCTAAACTCAAAAAACTATTTGCCTCAAAAATTAGCTTGTTTACTGACATTCTCGTATCTAATTTAACATGTCATAAACTATTTTACTATTTTTTACATTGAGTTCAACTCACTAATTGCTTTTTTCTTTACAAATTTTGGCAAATTGATGAGTTTAATAATTTCTTGATTTAAAAAGAGGATATAATATTCTAATTTATCAGGACTTCAAGCAAAAAACTGCAATTGCTTTTGGTTTATATATGAAGTCATCTCTTCTTACCGTACTGCTTCTGTCCTTTGAGTTCTTCGTATAAGAGACAATAATTGTCGTATCGCTCTCTTGCAATATCGCCACGGTCTACTGCCATCTTGACGCCGCAAACAGGCTCCGTTATATGGGAGCAGCCTCCAAACTTGCATTCAGGCTCAAACTCAGCAAATTCAGGATAATAATTCTGAAGTGTGTCAGTGGTCACATCACGCATCTCAAGGGATGTAAAGCCCGGAGTATCCATAACGAAGGTGTGATCATTTTCATCTGACAATGCAGGTACAAAAAATAATTCGGAATGCCTTGTGGTATTTTTACCTCTGTCAATCTTACGGCTAAGCTCTCCTGTCTGCCTGTCTCCTTCCGGATGCAGGAGATTCAAAAGAGATGACTTTCCGACACCACTTGGACCAGCAACAACGGAAGTCTTGCCCCGTAGTACTTCTTTGAGATCATCTATTCCTGTATTCTCTGCAACGCTGATAAACATTACCTTGTAACCGCATTTCTCATAAGCATCCATCAGTGCGTCCTGTTCTTCCTTGGTTGCAATGTCCTGCTTGTTAAAACAGATCACAACAGGAAGATCCTGCTGACGCATCATGATCAGAAATCTATCAAGAAGGTTGTAGCTGGGATTTGGCTTAACTATGGCAAAAACAATAACTGCCTGGTCAACATTGGCTACAGGAGGTCTGAGCAATTGATTTTTCCTTGGAAAAACTTCTGTGACATTTCCGATCTTTTTTTCCTCATCAATAATATCTATATTTACATCATCACCAACCAATGGCTTTAATCCAAGACTTCTGAATACCCCTTTTGCCTTGCATTCATAAATATTACCATCAGCAGTATCAACGTAATAAAATCCGGATATGCCCTTTACTATCTTTCCTTTCATCAACTACTAAATCTCCTTTTAAAAAAACTTTCCATACTCTGGCTGTTTGGGTATGGAAAGTTATGTTCATGTCTATATCAATTGGACTGTGTAAATGTAACAGCTCTTGTTACTGTATATTCCTGTGTTCCACCACCAACAGTGTTGCCTGATTCATCAACAGTTGATGGAAGCGTTGCTGTATAAGTAAATGTAAGTACACCTGTTGAAGATGTAAGACCTGTACGCTCAATTCCTGTTATTGGGAAAGAAGCTGTTGTGGTATCAAGAAGTGTAGTTCCATCTGCAGTAACCAGTGTTACATGTACTGATAAACCATCGGTGTAATTCTCTCCTTCTGTAGGAGCTGTAATATCACCGGAATAACTATAGGAAACAGTTGAAGTTCCTGTACTTACTTCCATATTGACAACAGTGCCTTTTTCTACAACTACGCCCTCTGCGATGCTCTGAGCGCAGATAAGACCTGTAAGGCTTGCATCAGCATTAGTTGTATCAATTACTTCTCCAGGAGTAAGACCTGCCTCAATAAGTACAAGACAAGCTTCTTCTGAATCAAGACCTATAACCTTTGGAACTGTGGTTGTTGTAGACTCAGCTGAAGTAGCTGTGCTTGCTGACTGAGTGGTAGCAGATGCATTAGAACCATCACTTACATACAATGTAATTGTAGCGCCGCTTTCGGCAGAACTCCCGCCTTCAGGACTCATTGATTCAACGATTCCTGATGCGGAAGTATTTTTATCTGAACTTGCTTTGCTGACAGTAAAACCCTTGGCCTGAAGATTGGAAACAGCCTCAGCATAAGTCTGTCCTACTACGTTAGGAATTGTAATACCTGACGCAGTAGTACTTGAAGCACTTGTGCTTATACTTGAGCTTGAAGATGCTTCTGAAGAACTAAAATCAAAGATTCCAAAATACTGGCCAACAAGCATGATAACTATGGCTCCAACAAGGATTGCTGCCAGAATAGCTACCGCAACTGTGATCTTCTCTATCTTGGAATTGTATCCATCATCTTCATCATCACCAAAATCATCATCATAGTCTCTATCGTATCTATCCTGACGGGAACGACGGCTACGACGATCATCATCATAATCTCGGTTTCGATCTCTGTCTCTATCTCTGTCATCATATTCTCTGGAAGCTCTACGTTTCTCTTCTCTTGCTTCCTTGATGACATCACGATTGAGTCTCATCTGTTCTGTGTTGGAGATCCTGCCTGTGCTGCCACTTCTGATCTCATCCTGCTCATCATCACTGGCAATTCTTGTAGCACCCTCTTCATCAGGATTTACAAGATCTACAAAATCTTCATCAGGAGTTATAAGGGATCGCTTAAGATCTGTAATAAGCTCCTGGGCATTTTGATATCTTCTGTCAGGACTCTTCTGACAACACTTAAGTACAATCTTTTCTACGCTGATAGGAATATCCTCATTGTAGATCTTTGGTGTCTGAAGCTCTTCCTGTATATGTTTAATAGCAATAGCTACTGTAGTATCACCGTTAAATGGAACTCGTCCTGTCAGCATCTCGTACAATGTAATACCCAGTGAATAGATATCACTCTTGGCATCACTGTAACCACCTCTTGCCTGCTCTGGTGATGTGTAATGAACAGATCCCATAACATTGGAAGTGATAGTATTGCTTGTAGCTGCCTTGGCTATACCAAAGTCAGTAACTTTGACTTTACCTTCTTTTGAAATAATAATGTTCTGAGGCTTGATATCACGATGAATGATATTGTTGTTATGTGCTGCCTCAAGTCCCATAGCAACCTGAATTGCTATACTGACTGCTTCTTTTACAGTAAGTCTTGATTTTTTCTCAATGTACTTTTTAAGAGTGATTCCCTCAACCAGCTCCATAACAATGTAATAGACGCCATTTTCATCCCCAACATCATATACATTGACAATATTTGGATGCATAAGACCAGCAGCAGCCTGAGCTTCAACTCTGAACTTAGATACAAAATTATCATTTTCACTAAATTCCTGCTTCAAAATCTTAACTGCAACAAATCTATTTAATTTATGATCTTTAGCCTTATAAACATCGGACATTCCGCCGGTACCGATCTTTTCCAGTACCTCATAACGGTCACCGATGACCATACCCAATTTAATCATTAATTCCTCCAGTAATAGATGTGCTATCCGCAAATGGATCAATGAGAATAACTGCTATATTATCTTTTCCGCCATTTTCATTTGCACGATCTATGAGTTTCTGTGCCTTATCTTCAATGCTCATATCTTCTGCAATAATCTCTTGGATCTCCTGGTCTTCAACCATATTGGTGAGTCCGTCGGAACACATAAGCACAATGTCTCCTGCCTTGAGATCAACATTAAAAAAGTCAACATCTACAGTATCAAGTGCGCCAATAGCTCTGGTAATAATGTTCTTATCCAGGCTGCATCTGGCTGTCTCCCGATCTATGCCGCCCATTCTGACCATCTCTTCAACCAGAGAATGGTCTCTGGTGATCTGTGTGATCTGATCATTAACAACATACAACCTGCTGTCACCAACATTGGCCACCTGCATGTGATGCCCAATTAGTGTCGCCACAACAAGAGTCGTTCCCATTCCAAACAAGCTTGGATCCTGAGAAGCCCTCTCTCTGATGCTACTATTGGCTACTTCTACGGCATGCTCAATAATCTTGATAGTATTTCGCTCAAAAGAGTTCTCTATCTCTTTGACAATAGTCTCAACTGTGTATCTGGAAGCATAGTCTCCAGCGTTGTGTCCACCCATGCCGTCAGCAACGATGAACAAATTCGATAGATTCCCTACTTTATCAGTCGTAGAAAAGACATAATCCTGATTCAGTTTTCGTTTTTTCCCAATGTCAGTAATGGAAAATGTCTTAAGCAAATTAAACTAAAGCCTCCTAAAGCTACGCTTTATGCACTGATTCGCAAAGAAAAAGACAGGAAAAACTAAGCCTAAAACATAGTGCATACTGTAATCCTGCCTATCACTCCGCTATTATAACACACTTTCTCTAAACTGAGAAGAGTATTACTTTTCCTGCATATGTCTTCGTCTTAACTGACCACATGCTCCGTCTATATCTCTTCCCATTTCTCTTCGTATAGTAGCATTTATTCTGTTTTTCTCCAGCTTATTCTTAAAAGCAATTACCTTGGAACGCTCAGTCTCAATGAAATCCCTCTCTTTAATAGGATTGACCGGGATAAGATTGACTATTGCGTTTAAACCGCCCAAAAGCTCTGACAGCTCTTTGGCGTCATCTTCTGTATCATTGACACCGCCCACAAGAGCATATTCAAATGTAAGCTGTCTTCCTGTCTGATCAAAATAGTACTTGCAGGCATCTATTACTTCTTCAAGAGTGTAAGTATTAGCTATTGGCATAAGCTTTTTTCTCTTCTCATCATTAGATGCATGAAGTGACAATGCCAGATTGATCTGAAGGTGCTCATCTGCAAGTCTTCTGATATTTGGTACAAGACCACAGGTTGATACTGTAATATTACGCTGACTCAGGTTCAGACCATTTTCGTCAGATAAAAGTCTTACAAACTGTAATACATTATCATAGTTGTCCATAGGTTCTCCGCTACCCATAACAACTACATGAGATACTCTCTCACCGGATATACGTGTGATAGCATATATCTGATCAAGCATCTCTGATGGCAAAAGACCTCTCTCAAGGCCGTCCAGTGTAGATGCACAGAATTTACATCCCATTCTGCATCCCACCTGTGAGGATATGCATACGCTATTTCCGAATTTGTACTTCATCAGTACACTTTCAATAAAGTTACCGTCATGCAGTCCAAAAAGGAATTTCTGTGTGCCGTCTATCTGAGATACCTGCACACGTTCCTGACTTACACATGCATAGAAAAAGTGTTCCTTACACTTTTCTTTTAATGACTTTGGGATGTTAGTCATCTCATCATAATTCCTGGCCAGCTTTTTATGCATCCACTCATAGAGCTGTTTTGCACGAAAAGCCGGTTCTCCAAGACTTTTAATTTCTTCAGTAAGTTCCTGCAGATTAAGAGATTTGATATCTACAAGACCTTCACTTGTTTTAATGATCATATAAAAAACCTACTATCTAATTCAATTCACGGCCATATTATAGACCTGTATCATTCTCTTACAAATTTAGATATAAAGAATCCATCTGTTCCATATTCTCCCGGCAACAGCTGGAGGTAGCCATCCACCAATGTAGGAATATGTGAAAGCTTCTCAGGAACAAGGTTTGTTATGTCAACCGGATACATATGAAGATTCTCAACTATCCATTTGACCATTTCTTCATTTTCACTCTTGTTCACTGTACATGTGCTATACATCATGTATCCGCCTGGTTTTACATAGGTCCAGACTGTTTTAAGGATCTGCTTCTGAATAGCTGCCATATCATCCAGATCAGAAGGGCTCAGATTGTACTTGATATCTGGCTTTCTGCCTATGATACCCAATCCAGAACAAGGCAGATCGCAGTATAATACGTCAACCTTACCTACCATGGATTCATCAAATACAGTGGCATCGTACTGCTCAACTATAACGTTTGAAGCCTTTACTCTGCGCACGTTTTCGCTTATCTTTTTACATTTATTCATGGATATATCTCTGGCAATTACTTTACCTGTATTATCCATTTTAAGTGCCGCATGAAGTGCTTTACCTCCTGGGGCCGCACACACATCCAGCACTGTCTGATTCTTTTCAAGTTCTGCTATTTCAGAAACAAGCATGGAACTTGGATCTTGAACCACCCACAGACCTTCATTGAATCCAGGAAGATATCTGATATTATCAGTTCCAACCATCTCATAGGCATATGGAAGAAGTCCGTGCTTTTTGATGGATACAGTTCCGTCATTGGCCTCACTGATCTGCTTAACGAGGTCATCCTTTTGTTCCTGACTGAGTCTCTCATCGATCCTGATAATAGTTGGGCGAGGCTTGTAAAAGAACTTGAGTATCTTTTCAGTCTTCTCAAATCCATAGTTTTCAAGCCACATTTTGCATATCCACAACGGCATGGAATACATAACAGACAGATAATATTCTTCGCCGCCTATATCATTCTTTTCAGGCCATTTAAGTTCTGCTTTATTTCTGGAAATATTTCTAAGCACAGCATTAACAAAGCCTTTCAGATCTCCAAATCTAAACCTGTTGCATAGCTTAACTGCTTCATTAACTGCTGCTGAATCAGGAACTGCCTTCATAAAGAGTATCTGGTAAGTACTCATACGCATAAGAGCTCGAATAAAGGGTTCCATCTTAGCGGTCTTTACCTTGGAAAACTGATCGATGACATAATCAAGCTGGATCAAGCGCTCAAGTGTACCCTCAGAAGCTCTCTTAATGAAAGCCTTCTGCTGAGTGTCAAGATAGTCATATTGTTCCAGAGTATTTTTAATCACAAACTGCTGATGGCTCTTACTTTTTTCAACTTCCATCACAATTTTGACTATGATTTCTCTTACATTTACAGCCTGTTCGCTCACCTTTTACTCCTGTTCTCTGACATCAATCAAGCTTCATACCTTTTTCAAGTTTATAACCAAGAAGGAAGTCTCTTACAGACATTCTCTTTTTTCCTTCAAGCTGGACTTCGGTACAAACAAGACGTCCTTTTCCGGTATTGACTTCAAAAAAGTCTTTTTCTACATTTTCAATAATTCCTGGCTGGCCACTATACAATTCTTCTGTAGCCCATGCACTCCATATTTTGAGTGTCTTTCCATCAATTTTGGTAAAACAGCTAGGCCATGGATTAAGTGCTCTGACAAGGTTTGAAATGTTTTTGGCACTCATATTCCAGTTGATGCGGCCCATCTCTTTAGAGAGTCTTCCGCATTTGCTGCTTTGTTCCTCATCCTGTTTTACAGGAGTGATCTCGCCTCTCTCGATCATAGGGAGAGTCTCAACTATAAGCTCTGCACCTACTTTGCTGAGCTTGTCAAAAAGGCTTCCGCCTGTTTCTTCATCTGTTATCTCAACTTTTTTCTGAGTAAGGATATCACCGGTATCCATGCCTGCATCCATCTGCATGATGGTTACACCTGTGTATTCTTCACCATCAATTATAGACTGCTGGATAGGTGCTGCTCCTCTGTATTTTGGCAATAAGGACGCATGAATATTGACACATCCATACTTTGGAATATCCAGTACCTCCTGAGGAAGTATCTGTCCGAAAGCTGCGACTACATAAATGTCCGCATCAATACTCTTCATATATTCAACTGCTTCAGGTTCTCTGATCCTTACAGGCTGATATACAGGCAGGTCGTGCTTTAATGCACACTCTTTTACAGGAGATATCTGTATCTCCTTGCCTCTGCCCTTTGGTTTATCCGGCTGAGTAACAACCATAACAATATCATGTCCTGCTTCAATAAGCGCATCCAGTGCACCTACAGAAAAATCAGGAGTTCCCATATAAACTATCTTCATCAGTTCTCATCCTCATTTTCTGCCATAAGTTCTTCATTATCTACAAGGTCACCCTCAACCTTTTCAACATACATGTGTCCATCAAGGTGATCAAGTTCGTGGCAGATTGCTCTGGCAAGAAGCTCTGTTCCTTCAAGGATAAACTCGTGCATATTTCTATCGTAAGCTTTTACCTTGGCATAATTTGGTCTTGTAACAACGCCAGACTTACCTGGCAGGCTCAGACATCCCTCATATCCGGTCTGCTCTCCGCTTGTCTCAAGAATTACAGGATTAATAAGAATATGTGGATCATCTCCGGTAGTATCGATAACAACGATTCTCTTAAGAATGCCTACCTGAGGAGCTGCAAGGCCCACACCATTAGCATCATACATTGTCTCAAGCATATCATCTATAAGTTCATTAATCCTTGGAGTTACTTCTTTTACTTCCTTGCAATGTGCTGCAAGTACTTCATCACCATATTCTCTGATTGTTCTAATTGCCATCTTTTATTCCTCTCTGCTTAAATTAAACACTAATTCATTGAACATAATTATATTGGTTACTTTAATTAAAACCCATTAATAGGGTCAAAGTCAAATTGTACCACTAATCCGGTCATTCTGCCATCATTAGTTAATTTTTCTAAAAGTGCCTCTATTCTCTCCCTTATATTGATAAGTCCGTCAAGGTCGTTCATCTTGATGTAGATAGCCATCCTGTATTCGTCCTTGATCTTGGCAATGGATGCCGCTGCAGGACCTATCACTACTGCATTATCAAAATGACTTCTTTCGATTGCCGCCTTGAGGTAGTTGGCAAACGCAGCTCCATTTTCCTCATTTCTGGCCCATATCTGAATAGCCATCATATGGGATACAGGCGGATACATCAGCAGTTTTCTGTAAGCACATTCTTCATTATAAAATGCCAGATAATCCTGTCTTGCTGCTGTCTGGATGCTATAGTGCTCCGGCTGGTAAGTCTGTATGACCACATTACCGCTTTTTTCACCTCTGCCAGCACGTCCGGCAGCCTGAGTAAGAAGCTGAAAAGTCCTCTCACTTGCCCTGTAATCACCGGCATAAAGAGACATGTCCGCCGCCAGTATTCCTACAAGGGTTACATTTGGAAAATCGTGACCTTTCACTATCATCTGAGTGCCCACAAGAATATCTGCCTGCATATTGGCAAAAGCAGACAATATCTCTTCATAGCTCTGCTTGGTCTTGGTTGTATCAGCATCCATACGCAGCACCCTGGCACCGGGATAGAGCTTGTGGACTTCATTTTCTATCTGTTCAGTTCCTGCCCTGAAAGCTGATACATATTTTGAAGAACACTTAGGACATATCTTGGTGACCTTTTCTTCATATCCGCAATAGTGACAGACAAGTCTGCCTCCTCTATGCTCTGATAGAGGTACATCACAATGAGGACATTTAAATACATGCCCGCAGCTCCTGCAGGATACAAAACCGGCAAGGCCTCTTCTATTTATAAAAAGCATTATCTGTTCATGCTTTTCCAGTCTGTCACTGATCATAGTCTGAAGGCTTCTGCTAAAAATGGATCTATTACCGGCTCTGAGCTCTTCCCTGAGATCAGCAATCTCAACTTCAGGTAGCGTCCCGCCTGTGAGACGTCTGTTTAAGTTAAACAGTTGATACTCACCTGTCTGAGCCTTGTAATAGGACTCAAGTGAAGGTGTAGCACTGCCCAGAACAACGCTTGCTCCTCCAGGTACCATTTTGGCAAGAGCTATAGCAACATCCCTCGCATGATATTTCGGCATACTCTCGCTTTTATATGAGGGCTCATGTTCTTCGTCAATAATGATCACGCCTGTCTTAGGAAATGGTGTAAAAAGTGCCGATCTTGGGCCAATAATGACATCGATCTGTCCGTCCTTGGCTCTCTGCATCTGATCGTATTTTTCAGAAACAGATAATGTAGAATTCATAACGGATACGCGCTGTCCAAAATGCCTGTAGAATCTCTTCAAGGTCTGATAAGTAAGAGCAATCTCAGGAATAAGTACGATTGCCTGACGTCCTCTTTTGATTATCTCTTCTATTATGGAGATATAGACTTCTGTCTTGCCGCTTCCGGTTATACCGTGGATCAGGTAGGTCTCTCTTTTGCCCTCGTCATAATCACTTATAACAGTATCAACTATAGCCTGCTGTTCAACACTCAGGATCTTTTTGTCCTGAGTCTGCTCTTCTAACTTAACAGGATTTCTATAGTAGCTTTCAGACTCTATCTTGATTATGCCTTTATCAGCAAGGGCTTTGATGGTCTGGGAGGATACGTTTAGTTTACCCGTAACAAGTTCATAGGGAATACGATCCTCAGGTGACTCTACAAGCTCCTTCAAAAGCCTTTCTCTGGCATAATTCTTTTTACGGACACACTCATAATAATACTCCGTAGCCTCCCTTAGAGGCATACGAAGTACAATATATTTGTGTATTAAAGTTTTCTGTTTTTTATTGGCAGGCAAAACAGTCTTCAGAGCAGCTATCATGGTTGAGCCATAATGTTCTCTGATCCAGGCCGCCAGCCTTATGGATACTTCTCCTGCAGAATTGTCTTCTGTAGATATTCTCAAAACGTCTTTTATCTTATCAGGATCATATTCTGCAACATCGGTAAGCCCGATGACAAAGCCTTTTCTAACCTTATTCCCGACTCCAAAAGGTATCTCTACGCAGTCTCCTGCAGAGAGTTTCCCCCTTAGCTCATCAGGAATATGGTACTGAAAGGGTCTATCCACCTTTTCATGGGATATATCAATTATTATGTTGGCATAACAAGCTTCTTTGTGTGTGCCACTCATTCTTTCTCAGCTCTCTCCTTAAGTATATCTGCGATCAGCTCACGCTCATCCATGTGATACTTAACACCCTTGATTTCCTGATAATCCTCATGTCCTTTACCGGCAAGTACGATGATATCGCCCTTTTCACCATGGTCAATAGCATAAGCAATAGCTTCTTTTCTATCTACGATAGTTGTATAAGCGCCATCTGTCTTCTTGATCCCGGTCTCGATATCCTTGATGATATCCATTGGTTCTTCAAATCTTGGATTATCAGATGTAATAATCGTAAAGTCTGCAAGTCTTCCACTTACTTCACCCATCTCAAATCTGCGAAGCTTACTTCTGTTGCCGCCGCAGCCAAAGAGACAGATAAGTCTGTTTGGATGATAATCCTTAAGTGTAGAAAGAAGACTCTTTAAAGCCATAGCATTGTGAGCATAGTCGATCATAAGAGTGAAATCATCTGATACCTTGACCATCTCAATTCTTCCTTTTACCTTGGCCTCTTTTAAAGCACTTGCGATCTGCTCTGTTGTGCAGTCAAAATGTCTTGCTACAGCGATAGCGCACAATGCGTTATATACGCTGAATTTACCAGGGTTTGTGATCTCAGCGTGCATATTGATAAGACCTTCTGTATCAAAGAATACGCCCAGCTGACCCGGTTTGTGGATATAAGCAAGGTTAATGGCTCTGATATCAGCACCTTCCTTGAAACCATAGGTCTCAAGCTCACAGGTATGTCCTTCCAATACATCTTCTGTATGGATGTCATCAAAATTAGCAATACCAATGCGGCATTGTTTAAACAAAAGTCCCTTGCAGTGCATGTATTCATCAAAATCCTTGTGCTCATTAGGGCCTATATGATCCGGTTCAATATTAGTAAAGATACCGATGTCATAGATAAATCCCTGGCTTCTATGAAGCATAAGTCCCTGAGATGATACCTCCATGACTACGCTGTCACAGCCAGCGTCTACCATCTGCCTCATGTATCTCTGAAGATCCATTGATTCAGGAGTTGTGTTCTCTGCGTGGATGTGTTCATCACCAATTATAACTTCAATAGTGCCGATAAGGCCTACCTTATGTCCTGCATTTTCAAGCATACTGCGGATAAGGTATGTAGTAGTTGTCTTACCCTTGGTACCTGTTATACCAATTGTCTTAAGGCTATCAGCAGGATGATCATAATAAGCTGCTGAGATAAATGCCATAGCATATCTTGTACTCTCAACTCTTACTACTGCCATATCGCAGTTCTCTGGAAGCTGTACATCGCTTTCAACTACAATTGCAGCTGCTTTCTTTTCTGCAGCCTGAGAAGCAAATTCGTGTCCATCGAAATTAGCTCCTTTAATACAGAAGAAAAGACAGCCCTCAGATATTTTACGTGAATCATTTATTATTTCTGTTATTTCAACCTGTGAGACGTCGCAGGACTTATCACTGTTTCCCACAGTTGCTTTGTAATCAAGTTCTTTTAATAATTTTTCAAGTTTCATATCAAACCTCCGCATATATTGTAGCATCAATAAAAAAATTTTGAATCACTTTCTTACGAAATCCGAAACTAATACGAATTTCTATGTATTCTATTTTTATTCACTTTTTAAACACACTTTAGACACAAATATAAGCTATATTATCTATCAGATAGTGATAACAAACTATCTCCCCCTCATAAGAAAACCGCAGGACACTCGCTTAGCGAGTGTTTTTGTGGTTTTAGACATCTTTTTATTTGTAATCCTGCAAAATGATCTGCAGACTTTCCCTTCCCTGATATTCATTTATATCCGGATAATATAATGCATTTACAGTCATTTCAGAACGCAGAGTTCCATCATATAATCTGGTGACATTGTCATTGCCATATTTTTCTTTTAAGAATTCATGCCATTTGTCCATATCACCAAAATACATCATATCATAGCGAAGTCCTGCCTCATCACAGATCCTGTATTTACCGCAGTTTCTGTTTTTGCCTAGGATCCTGCCACTAAGGAGCTGCACATTTCTTGTAGCAAAACTAGGCCTTGGATTACCATTTCCAAATGGTTCCAGGACATTAAATTCTCTTACAAGATCCATAGATGCATATTTTAAAGGCATTTCCATATCTATATGCTCTACAGGAACAAAGTCATCAGCAGTAAGTTTACTTGCACTGTTCAATCTGTTCCTAAGTTCATCAATATTCTCTTTTGGTAAAGAAAGACCTGCGGCCATCTTATGTCCGCCGAATTTAGTAAACAGATCCTTGCATGCACTAAGTTCAGTAAACATATCATAGCTCTCGATTGATCTTCCAGAGCCTTTTACGCCGTATTGGGCATCTGTAAGAACTATTGTAGGCCTTACATATTTCTCCTTGATCTTACCTGCAATGATACCTGCGATTGACTCATGGCAATCCGGAAGATAGATTACAAGTACATCAGGAATATTATCTCCATATTTATCAACAATAACAGATGCTGCTTCTACACCCATCTGTGTCATATCCTTACGGCTGTCATTGAGAGCCTTGAGATCTGCAGCCATACTGGCTGCTATAGCATGGTCAGTAGCACACAAAAGTGCCAAGCCTCTCATGGCATTATCAAGACGTCCTGTCGCATTAAGGCATGGTCCAAGGACAAAGCCAAAATGATAGCAACTGATCATCTTATCATCAAGGCCGTTAACATGTATCAATGCTCTAAGGCCTTCATTTGGACAAGAGCCGATCTTCTTGAGAGCTTCTCTTACAATGATCCTGTTCTCATCCTTAAGTTCCATAACATCGCATACTGTGGCAAAACCTGCAAATACGATCAGCTCGTCAAAAAGCTTCTGACGATTCTCCTGAGTCTGAGGTTCCATATGGTCAAAAAGGACCTGTAAAAACTTATAGGCAACTACTGCACCGCATATCTCAGGGAAAGGATATTCATTGCCCTCTCTCTTAGGATCTACTACTGCAGCTGCTTTTGGAAGGATTTCTCTACGTGTCCCATCATCTGCAGTCTCAAACGGAACTTCATGATGATCGGTAATTATTATGTTTATGCCCTTTTCAATAGCATGCTCAACCTGGCTTGATGCTGCAATACCATTGTCACAGGTAATGATAGTATCAATGCCATCGTCAAAAGCCTGATCAATAAGATTGTTATTGATACCATAGCCATCCTTTACTCGGTCAGGTAACATGCAATCTACATCAGCACCGGCAAATTTAAGACCTGCCAAAAGGATATATGAAGAACATATACCATCAACATCATAATCACCTATTATTCTTATTTTGCCGCCTTTTTCTATAACGCCCTTCATATTAGAGGCAGCTTTATCAATATCAAGAAGTAAATGAGGATCGTGAAGGCCACGCAAATTGCCCTTTAAAAAGACTTCAATCTGGTCATCTCCAATTACGTCCCTATTTCTGATAAGCCTGGCAGTAATCGGACTTATACCAAATTTTTCAGATATATGATTAAAATCAGCTTTTTTAGCTGCAATCATCCACTTAGACATTAAAAACTACTCCCAACAAAAATTCTATTTCCCACTAAATAATTATATTATTTTTGGGGTAAAAAGTCATTTCTTCTATCATAGGAAAACATTTTTTTGATAGAAAAAAGGGGCTGTAAAAACAGCCCCTCTAAAAAAACTTATTATCAATTCTTAGCCTTACCAAAGTGACCTTTGAGATCATACCATAATGGTGAAGCAATGAATATTGATGAATATGTACCACTAACAACACCGACCATAAGTGGAAGTGCAAATGCTCTGATATCTGTTACACCAAATACATACAATGCAAGAACCATGATAAATGTTGTAATTGAAGTGAACAAGCTTCGTGTAAGAGTCTGTGAAACACTTGTGTTTACAAGCTCAGCTCTGTCTGACTTCTTCTCATGAGCATCTCTATTCTCTCTGATACGGTCAAATGTAACGATTGTATCGTTGATAGAGTAACCGATGATTGTAAGGATAACAGCAATGAATGTGCTACCTACTGACAATCTTGTAATTGCATAACATGTAATGATAACAAGTGCATCATGTGCAAGAGCTATGATAGCACCAGCACCAAGTGTAATATCTCTGAATCTGATCCAGATATAGATAAGCATCAGTACAAGAGCAATAGCTACAGCGATTATAGCATCTGTTCTCATCTCGCTACTGATTGTTGAGCTGATTGTCTCAGCTGCAATACTATCCTCTGAAACACCATAATCATTAACCAGCATCTCTTCCATAGCTGAACGCTGATCAACTGTAAGAGTTGTTGTCTTAAATACTACTTCATTAGTACCTGTAACAGTCTGTACCTGAACTTCCTTAACACCTGTTACTTCTTCAATCTTTGGAACCACTTCAGCATCAAGCTCAGCTGCTGTCCAGTTTTCATTAAATGTTACAGTTGTTGATGTACCACCAACGAAATCAAGACTGTAATTGAATGCACCTTCACCCTTGCCTGCATTCATTCCCATGAATACAAATCCAGCAACAATAATTGCACAAGAAACGAGATAGAATACTTTTCTCTTCTTGATAAAATCAAAAACCTTAACTGCCTTTGCCTTACCATAGAGTACTGGGCTCTGAAGTCCAAGGCCAAAGAAGATATAAGAAATAAATCTTGTAATTACAAGTGCTGTAAACATTGAAACAATGATACCAAGAGCAAGTGTCTGTGCAAATCCCTTGATTGTACCTGTTCCTTTTATTGCAAGTACTGCTGCTACAATAAGAGTTGTGATGTTACCATCAAGAATAGCTGAAAGTGCTTTGCTGTAACCACTCTTAATAGCGTGATCTACTGCATTACCAGAAGCAATCTCTTCTTTAATTCTGGCAAATACCAGAACGTTGGCATCAACAGCCATACCGATTGAAAGAATAATACCTGCAATACCTGGCAGTGTAAGTGTCATCTCAAATGCAGATAACAGGAATACCATCAGTCCGCAATAATAAGCAAGTGCAAATACTGCTGATAAACCAAGTAATCTGAAGAATATGATCATAAATAATGCAATAAGTGCAAAACCAACTGCTGTTGCGATCAAACTTGTTCTGATAGCATCTGAACCAAGCTGAGCACCTACAACGTTAGAACGAAGTTCTGTAAGCTGAAGCTTAAGTCCACCGATACGGATAAGTGAAGCAAGGCTGGCTGCATCTTCGTATGAAGACTCACCTGTAATAACTGCCTTACCATCTGTAATAGCTGCCTGTACCGTTGGTACACTGATGAACTCGCCATCATAATAGATACCGATTGACTCACCTGCTGCATATGCTGCTGTAGTCGCATCTGCAAACTTCTGAGCACCTTCAGAAGTAAATGTAAGCTCTACAACAGGCTCATTAGTACCAACTGAATTCTGCTGATATCCAGCCTCTGCAGAAGCTACATCTTCACCTTCAAGTACGATAGAACCGTCTGCTTCAAGTTCTTCAATTGTCTTGTTAAGAATATATCCAATTGTTCCCTGCTCTGTGATTCCGAATGTATAGTTTTCATTTCCTTCAGAATCTGTCTGAGCTATAAAGTAGAGATTACCAGGCTGACCAAGTTCTTCAAGAATTGTGTTTGCATCTGAAACACCTGGGATCTCAATGTTGATCCTGTTAGAACCTTCCTGATAAACCTGAGCTTCTGTACTGTACTGACTTACACGCTGCTGTAACTTGTAAATAGTATCTGACATATCCTCTGCACTAGGATTTTCATCTCCACTTACTTCATAGGTGATGCTGACACCACCTGCGAGATCAAGACCCAGATCAATACTTGATAAAGATCCTGACTTGTCTTCTCCAAGTCCATAGATTGCTGTGTAAGCAAGGCCACACAACAAAGCCAGAACTACGAGAAGGCCTAAAAATGCCTTACCCTTTTTCATGTTGCAATCCTCCCATATAGGTACTTTATTTTATTCCTCGGCTTCTGCCGCTTTTAACATAATCGCACACTCAATGCGCTTTCTCTGCAATTCACATCCAATCTTATATGTGGAATTGATATCTCCATTAAAGTTGTATGCATTAGCAGCACAACCGCCACTACAATAATATCTTGCAAAGCATTTAGCACATTCAGGTCTTGAATATACGTTACTCTTCTTAAACTCTTCTCTGATATCAGGTCTTGTGATACCTTCAAATACATTACCCATTATGAAATCTTCATTACCAACAAACTGATGGCATGGATAGAAATCACCCCAAGGAGTAACACCAAGATATTCACATCCTGAACCGCAGCCTGATAATCTCTTGGCCACACATGGTCCGCCTGAAAGATCAATATTGAAGTGGAAGAAGTTAAATGGCTTTCCTTCCTTCTTTCTCTGGAGCATGAACTTAGCAAGTTCATCATACTGCTCTTTGAGCTTTGGCAGGTCTTCTTCTGTAAGTGCGTACCAATCTTCAGGCTTGGCAACTACAGGCTCTACAGAGATCTGTTTAAATCCAAGGTCTGCAAGAAGCTTGACATCTTCACAGAAATCAAGGTTGTTATGTGTGAAAGTGCCTCTTACATAATAACGCATCTGATGTCTACTTTCAGCAACCTTTTGGAATTTAGGAACAATATCATCATAGATACCCTGGCCACCACGTCTAGGTCTCATGAAGTCTGTTACTTCCTTACGTCCGTCAATACTTAAAACGATATTGCCCATTTCCTTATTAACGTATTCAAGGATCTCATCAGTTAACAATGTTCCATTTGTTGTAATTGTAAATCTGAAATTCTTATTATGTTCTTTTTCAATGCTGCGTCCATACTCAACCAGCTGTTTAACAACATTCCAGTTAAGAAGTGGCTCGCCGCCAAAGAAATCTACTTCAAGATTTCTTCTGCTTCCTGAGTTGGCAACAAGGAAATCAAGAGCTGCCTTACCAACTTCAAAGCTCATAAGTGCTTTTCTTCCGTGATACTCACCTTCATCTGCAAAACAATATTTGCATCTAAGGTTACAGTCATGAGCTATATTCAGACAAAGAGCCTTTACTACAGTCTCTCTGTTGTTAAATTCTTCTACATACTCTTCGTATACATCATCTGTATAAAGTACTTCGTTACTTCTAAGTTCCAATATCTCATCAATACCTTCTGAGATATCTTCCTTGTCATATCCGTTGACAAGATTGCCATTAATGATCTGGTCAAAAAGTTCTTTTGAAAGAGCTTCGTCTGTTGTATGCTCCTGTCCACTTGGAATCTCTGCAGTACCAAACTTGTCCACAAGAAGCTTTTCAACAACAGGGATCAAATCATAAACAACGTCATCTACGACGTGAACCGAACCACTGTTAACATCCAGTACAATGTCGTAACCGTTGTTTTTGAACATATGAATCATAAAAAATCCTACTTCCTAATAGTAATAAAGCCAATGTCAATAGAATGACATTAATTGCTAAAAACTTAGCAATGTAATAGGCAGCGACAATTCGTCACTGCCTGTCTGTTTAACACATTTAGATTAAAAAACCAACAAAGTATCAGTCCTTAATCTGCTCACAGCTCTGGTTACCAACTGTGCAAGAAGTCTTACAAGCAGACTGACATGATGTCTGGCATTCGCCACATCCGCCCTTTTTCATAGACTCTTTAAGATTTCTTGTAGCTAAAGACTTAACGTGCTTCATAACGAATCCTCCTATCCTAAAGCATATATTTTGTTAAAAAATATGCCTTCGGTCTTTTATTCACATTTAGTAATAATACCATATTATAGCATTTAGTAAAAGTATTTTTTATCAAACAAACTATTATGAATTCCTACTGTCAGAGTCTTTTTCGTCGTTTTCCAGTTTATTGTCATCAGACTGATTGTTTTTTTCTGCTTTTTCCGAAATATTTAATAATACCTTGGTGATCCTGTTTCCTTTAATGCCTCTTGCAGTAAGTATTGTACCATCTGGCAATGTGACTGTTTCTCCATAGGCAGGAAGTCTGTCCAGCTGCTCGATCATAAGGCCGCCTATAGAATCATAATTTTCAGAATACAGATCTGTTGAGATGGCGTCGTTGATATCATCCAGCTTCATATTAGCTTCAACAAGATATCTCTTCTCACCAATGTTCTTGATCAGCTCTTCTTCATCAGAATCGTACTCATCTCTGATCTCACCAACAATCTCTTCCAGAAGGTCTTCAAGTGTTATCATTCCGACTGTTGCGCCATACTCACTAAGTACAAAAGCAACGTTCTGAGCTTTTTCACGCATTTCCATCAGGAGATCATTGGTCTTTTTAAATTCATAGGTGTAATATGCCTCTCGCAGATATTTTGAAATCTCAAAGTTCTCTTTATCCTTGACCAGTATCATATCCTTGATATTGATAAGACCAATAATATTATCAGGATTGTCCTCTTCATAAACAGGAATCCTGGTGTACATATCTTCTTTAAAGGTCCTGAGGACCTCACTGTAATCAGCCTTTTCACTGATACAGCACATATCTATCCTCGGGATCATAACATCCTTGGCAACAGAGTCGTCAAAATCAAAGATGTTGTAGATGATCTTTTTCTCATCACTCTCAATAACACCATCTTCATGGCTGACATCCACGTAATTTTTCAGATCTGTCTCAGTCATGGTCGTCTTGATCTTAGGATCAACATGTATCAGTCTGAGCACCAGTGAAGATATGGCACTGATTATTATAACTACTATCTTTAATACCCTTATGAGAAACAGGATGGTCCCTGAGTAAGCCAGTGCAAGCTTTTCAGGCTTGGCATTAGCCACTGTCTTTGGAACGATCTCGCCAAATATCAAAAGAACAAAGGTAAGTACACCTGTGCCTACACCTATCCAGGCGCTGCTAAGGAGCTCAGTTACCATTACTGTGGTCAGAGAAGACGCTGCCAGATTGACCACATTATTGCCAATAAGGATAGTGGTGAGCATAGTCTGATAATCCTTATTTATCAGCACTACTCTCTTGGCTCTTCTGTCACCCCCATCTGCAAGTGCCTTTATTCTGATCTTATTTACAACCGTAAGTGCTGTTTCTGCAGATGAAAAAAAGCAGGACAAAACCAACAGGATTATTAAAGCCACTAATTTAATCGCCATAAGAAAAAATAAAATCTCCCTTCATACATTCATGAATTTTTCACTATATCCAATAATTCTTTTGGTTCATTTATAAATGTTGTAGCACCGGAACTTATAAGTTCCTCTTTGGTCCTAAATCCCCAAAGACAACTGATGCAAGGAAGCTCTGACGCTCTGGCTGTAGCCACATCCACATCAGAATCTCCTACGTATATGCTGCTCTCTTTATCAGAGCCAAGTTTCTTCAACGCCTCAATAACTGTATCCGGAGCCGGTTTCTTACGGACATTATCACTCTGTCCGATAGCTACCTCAATATATTTACTGAAATACATCTCATTAAGTTCCTGAGTTGCTTTCATATACTTATTTGAAACAATTGCAAGCTTGTATCCCTGCTCATGAAGCTCTTTAAGCAGATCCATGATACCATCATATGCTCTGGTGGTATCGTTGCAATGAATAAGGTAATGTGCCTTAAAATCTTCAAAAGTCTGGACAAATTCAGGGTTTTCTTTTCCCTGAGGAACAGCCAGTTCCATCAGTCTCTCAACGCCATTTCCTACAAAGCTTCTGACCTCATCCAGATTACGAGGCGGCATAGAATGTTTTTCCAAAGCATAATTTACTGAAGCCTTAAGGTCTTCAAGTGTGTACAATAATGTTCCATCCAAGTCAAAAATAATTGTGTCGATTTTTTTCATATCAAACTGTCATCTCCAATTTCTTAACGGCCGCACGTTTGGCAAAATAGAAGCATATAAAATGCACTGTAGCCGTAATAGCCCAAGATATCGGATAGGAAATATATAGTGTTCTAAGGCTGTGATCAAATTGAAATACAGTCATGATCCACAATATTCTAAATCCGCATGCACCTGCAAGGGACACGATCATCGGTACTACCGAATATCCCAAGCCTCTTAGTGCGCCGCAAACTACATCCATGATACCACATAGACAATAAGTAGTACAAATAACACTAAGTCTGCCTACCGCATATCCAATGGCTGCTTCATCACTGGTATATATGGAAGCCAGCTCATATCCAAACATGTAAAAGAGGTTACCCATTACAAGGCCTATGACTGTTACGACTCCAACGCAGGTAAACAGAACCTTGTTCAGCCTCTTTACTTTTTTAGCGCCATAATTCTGGCTCATGAATGAAACTGATGCCTGAGCCAAAGCATTCATTGATACATATACAAAGCCTTCAAGATTGGAGCCTGTAGCATTTCCGGACATTACTATATCTCCAAAGCTATTTACTGAGGACTGGATAAGTACGTTGGAAAAAGAGAACAGTGAGCTCTGAATACCTGCCGGAAGTCCAATGGATACGATCCTCCACAATTTGTCCGGACAGATACGTATTCTGGTAATGACAAGTCTGTAAATATCCTCCTGTCTCATAAGGCATCTGACAATAAGCACCGCTGACAGAGCTTGTGAAATGATAGTAGCCAAGGCTACACCCGCCACATTCAGTCCCATGCCTATTACAAAAATAAGATTCAGGAATACATTCAAAACTCCTGCAAACATAAGGTAATAGAGCGGTCTTCTGGTATCTCCTACTGCTCTAAGGATGGCACTTCCGAAATTATATATCAGTATAAAAGGCATTCCTGCAAAATATATACGCATGTACAGGATTGAATACTCAATAACAGTCTCAGGTGAAGCCATAAGGATAAGAAGAGGTCTTGCAAGAGTGATACCTATCAAAGCTAGTACGATACCGCCAATGAGGCTCACTGCTATAGAAGTATGTACTGTCTCGTCTGTATCGCCAGCATCATTCATGGCATAGTACCTTGCTACAAGTACGTTGGCACCCACAGACAAGCCCATAACAAGACTTACAAGGAGGTTGATAAGTGATCCTGTACTTCCGATGGCTGCAATATAGGTTGCACCTTTATCCCCAGTAAACTGGCCTACAACAACAATATCAGCAGCATTGAACAACAGCTGCAGAACACTTGATATAATAAGCGGGATAGAAAATATGAGTACTTTACCAAGAAGTGCTCCACTAGTCATATCTATCTCATATTTTTTACTTTTTTTAACAGCAGTATTTACCATTATTTGTCCCTCTAACTATTTATGTTAAAATATTATACAGACAAGTTCAAATGTCTGTCGGATCTAAGCTATAAATCATTATAAGATCAGAAAGGTATCTCTAATGTACGTCTATTACTGTGATATTAGCAATTTCATCAATGACAACACCCTATATGAGCAGGAAAAAAGAGGTCTCATGGATCTCATTGATAATGAACGCCTTGATAAAATGAAAAAGTACAAGTCTGTCTCAGATGAAGTAAGGTCTCTTACGGCAGGACTCTTGATACAGGTTGCACTGCAAGATCATATCAATAAGACTGAATACCTATATTCAGACTGCGAGTCCATAATCTGCTTAAAGGACAAGCTGTCACAGGAGGGCAAAATAGAGATCCACTATTCTCCTAATGGATATGGAAAACCGTTCATCATTGCATATCCTAATTTTCATTTTTCATTATCTCACTCAGGAAACTATGTTGCACTAGCCTGTCATGACGAAAAAATAGGTCTGGATGTACAAGAGGAACGTGGTTCTAAAGCCATTGCCATTTCTGATAGATTCTATGCAAAAGAAGAAAGAAAGATCTTGGAAGAAGCTCCTGACAAGGAAAGCCAAACACATGCATTTTACAGGATCTGGTCAGCAAAAGAAGCTTACATAAAATATACCGGCCGCGGCATAAGTGAAAATCTGGCATCTTTTACTGTAGATCTCGAAAGACATATAGTAAAAAAAGCTGACACTGATGCTACGACCGGCTACATCTACGAACCGCTTCACCTGGAGAACACATCATCAATGATATGCTCCGGCTCAGAGGTCCGTAATATTGCTGTCATTAAAGTAGTACTCTAAATGTACTGTATCAGTCTAAATGGAAAACAGGATGCAGATCAACTGCAACAGGACTGTTATCTGGATTGGTCTCCATGATGTCAGCCATGAAATCCCACCATTTTCTATTTATAGCTGTGTCTGCGCTCTTGGCCCAGAGTTCTTCATCCTCGATTTCGATGTAACCATATAAAACTAATGTCTCAGGATCGAGATAGATGCTGTAATTGTGTCCGCCATGCTCGTGGATCATCTGCTGCATCTCAGGCCACAGTTCATTGTGTCTCTTCTCGTACTCTTTCTCCATCCCTGGATATAATTTCATTTTAAAACCTTTTCTGATCATTCCCCAATTCTCCTCCATAAGTTATTTTATCAGTTCAAAGGATTCTTATAGAATTCATTGAAATCCTTGTAACCCTGCGCTACAAGCTGTTCCTTCTGGAACTTCTTGTTCTTGTTCATTCTGGCAACAAGTACCTGTTTACCTGCTGCACGCTCTTCCTGAGCCTTGGCAATGATGTTGCTGAGCATCTCGCCCTGAACACCTTTTTCAATAAGGTATGCAACCTTGTTGTCTTCACCAGGGATCTTGAATCCTTCGTCCATCATGATCATGATGATACGCTCAAATCCAATAGAAAATCCGCATGCAGGAGTATCCTGTCCAGTGAACTTACCTACCATCTTGTCATAACGGCCGCCACCACCGCAGCTGCCGCCATACTGCGGCATTGCTATTTCAAAAATTGTACCTGTGTAGTAAGACATACCACGTACAAGTGTAGGATCAAATACGATCTCAAAATCAGCTGACTTAGTAGCATCAACACTTGTAATGATCTCTTCGAGGCTGTTCTTAACCTCTTCATCAAGGAACTCACCAAGAGTCTCTGCTATAAACTTAAGGCCTTCAACTGCTCCTTTATCCTGAACGCCCTTGAACAGATCAAGATACTTGTCTATTCCGGCTTTATCGAATCCGTCTTTCTCAAGCTCTTCTCTGACACCATCGATACCGATCTTGTCCATCTTATCAAGTGTGATAAATACACTATCATAGCTCTCTTCAGGGAATCCACTGTAAGCAGCCATAGCCTTGAGGATACGTCTCTCATTTATTCTGATCTGGAATCCCTTAAATCCAAGCTTGCCAAGTGTAGTTGTTGTAGCAAGGATAAGCTCTATCTCAGCAAGATTAGATGGCTCACCAAGAATATCAATATCACACTGCATGAACTGACGATATCTGCCCTTCTGAGGTCTGTCAGCTCTCCATACATATCCCATCTGGAGTGCCTTAAAAGGTGCTGGAAGTTCATTCTGATGATTGGCATAGAAACGAACCAGAGGAACTGTAAGATCATATCGTAGCCCAGAGTCTGTCAGATCATTTTCTTCCTTGGCAGTCTCAAGATTCAGCTTTTCTCCACGCTTCATGATCTTAAAGATAAGTTTCTCATTTTCTCCACCCTGCTTGCTATTAAGATTAGCAAGTGATTCAACAGCAGGTGTTTCAATAGAAGTAAATCCAAACTTACCATATGTATCCTTAATAACACCTATAACATAGTCCCTAAGCTGCATCTCAGCTGGTAATATGTCTTTCATTCCGGTAACAGGTTTCTTAATTAATGCCATAAATACTCTCCATATATCTTTATTTCTCATACTGCAAAAGACAAGCTCCTGCAGTTTTTTCACACTTAAAAGATTTTACTCTGATAAAGCGTCTAATGCAAGGGTGAAATATCAAAACCAGTGCAGAGGATTACTTATGACCTTGGCCTTCTTCATGATGTCCTCTGCATTTTGTGACAAATAAAACTCCATAGCCGCAACTTCTTTTTCCTCATAACCATTCTGCTTAACGATCTTGGCCTCAGGAAGTACACCTTCTGCTGTCTGGAGCTGACCGTCTACAGTGCGTTCAAACAAAACCCTTACTATCTTTTTGCCATCTGCACCGGCTACAATAGCTGAATAAGTCATCTTCATCTCCGACTCTTCATCCTGTTGCTTATCTACCGAAGTATCTGCAGTTTTATTTGAAGGTTTATTTGCAGTTTTATTTCCAAGATCAAAGTTCATAAGTGGATCTTTATCATTCATCAGCATATTCTCGCCTTTCCATCAATACTGGGACTTTTCTTGTGTAAAAACGATACATCAACTTCTATTATAATCGATATTTAGATACTTTAAAATCATTATTATATTTGCTATTGTGTTTTTGCAATTAATGCTGTATAGTATCGAAGTTCGGTTTTCTACCGGACAACTATTGCAAAAGATTCTTTTGCGATCATCCCAAAACAAATTTCATAAAGGAGAAAATATTCACATGTTCAGTTCAGTAACATCCGGTGCTGTAAATGGAATAATTCCCTACATCATGCAGGTCGAAGTAGACACATCTACAGGATTGCCGGGATTTAACATGGTAGGTTACCTGAGCAGCGAAGTCAGAGAAGCCGGAGACAGAGTCCGGGTCGCTTTAAAAAACAGCGGCTTTAAACTGCCGGCGCAAAAGACCACTGTCAATCTGGCTCCAGCAGGCATCAGGAAAGAAGGTATTGCCGTGGACCTGCCACTTGCTATAGGCATACTGATCTCCACTGGAGAACTGGCGGAAGACTCTATAGCAAACACTTTGATAATTGGTGAGCTCGGCCTTGACGGAGAAGTCAAACAGGTCCAGGGCGTGCTGCCTATCGTCAAAAAAGCCAAGGAACAAGGCTATACCACCTGCATCCTTCCTAAGGTAAATGCCAAAGAAGGTGCTTCAATAAACGGAGTCAAGGTCATAGGAGTTGAAACATTGATCGAAGCCGTCTTTTACCTTAAAACAGACCCAAAAGACAGAGACAACCTGATCCCACCGACGGTAGTAGATATAAAAAGTCTGTTCAGAAACCTTGATAATGCCTCTACAAATCTTGATTTTGCAGATATAAACGGACAGTCTGCTGTGAAAAGAGCTGTAGAGATAGCGGCCGCAGGTTTTCATCACATTCTGCTGGTAGGACCTCCCGGCTCAGGAAAAAGTATGATAGCCAAAAGAATCCCATCTATTCTCCCACCTCTGTCTGAGGAAGAATCCCTGGAAGTATCAACCATATATAGCGTTGCAGGAATGCTTGATAAGGACGAATTTCTCATGACACGTCGCCCCTTCATGAGTCCGCACCATACTATCACAGAATCTGCTCTGGCTGGCGGAGGCAGGATACCTCGCCCGGGAGTCATCAGTCTCTCCCACCGCGGCGTCCTGTTTCTTGATGAGATGGCAGAATTCAGCAGGACTACGCTGGATCTTTTGCGTCAGCCACTGGAAGATAAAAAAGTAAATATAGCAAGGACATCAGGTACCTTTACCTATCCTGCAGATATGATGGTGGTCGGAGCCATGAATCCCTGTCCATGCGGATATTATCCCGATATGAACAGGTGCAAGTGCACAGAAAAAGAGATCCAGAGATATCTGAGCCACCTGTCAGGTCCGATCCTCGACAGGATAGACATATCCATTGAAGCTCCTAAGGTAGATGTATCCGAGCTTGGAAATAATAACTCTATAAACGAATCCAGCAGCACTATCCGTAAAAGAGTCATGAAAGCAAGGGACATTCAGGAAAGACGATTTAGAGGCACTTCTCTTCGCTTCAATTCCGACATGGGGCCATCCGAGATCAATCAGTTCTGTAAGCTGGGCATCACTGAGAAAAGGCTTATGGAACAGATCTACAACACCATGAACCTCAGCGCCAGAAGCTATCACAGAGTCCTGAAGGTAGCAAGGACCATAGCCGATCTTGAAGGCTGCGAGCAGATAAAGGACAGGCATCTGACAGAGGCTGCCTGCTACCGAATGACAGATTCAAAGTACTGGGGAAGGAATAGAGAATAATGCAATACGAAAAAGAAGAACTATACGGAGCCTGGCTCTGCTCTGTCCCAGGCTTTGGTCCAAGAACCATCAAGAAAATGCTGGAGCAATATGGAAGCTTTGAAGAGATCTATGCTAACAGAAATCAGATAATGTCTCAAAGAAAGAAAAAAGACAGCTCTTCACCCCAGATCATAAACTCAAGGCAGCAAAACAGCTTTATCACATTTGCCGAACAAAATTCTCCGGAAAGCCTTTTAGAAAAGTACCAAAAGCAAAAGGTCTCTTTTGTGTCTTTCAAAAATCTTCTTTTTCCTAAAAAGCTTTTGGACATTCCGGATTCTCCAGTGGGACTATTCTACATCGGAAGTCTCCCTTCCGGCGATACTCCCTCAGTATCAATGATCGGTGCCAGAATGTGCTCTGAATACGGGCGCTATCTCGCAAGGGAATTTGGCAAAGCGCTGGCTACGGCGGATATTCAGGTGATCAGCGGTCTTGCCATGGGAATTGACGGCATAAGCCAGAAATCAGCTCTGGAGCATGGCGGGAAGTCCTATGGAATAATGGGCTGTGGCTGTGATATATGCTATCCTGAAGAAAATCAGGCAGTCTATGACATGCTAAGAACAAACGGAGGCATAATATCAGAATATCCTCCCGGGACTATGCCAAAGCCTGGTCTTTTTCCTCTCAGAAATCGCATTATCAGCGGTCTATCTGATGTAGTTCTGGTCATTGAAGCCAAGCAAAAAAGCGGCACTCTCATAACTGTGGATATGGCTCTGGAGCAGGGACGTGAAGTATATGCAGTTCCCGGCAGGATAACTGACAGATTAAGCGATGGATGCAATAGTCTGATCAGGCAGGGAGCCGGTATGGCTCTTAACCCTCAGGACATCGTCAACTTTTTTGCAAGGCCCGGGGCAGCAACATCAGGCAATGTATCTAGCACAAATACTGCTGCCCTTCAGGAATCTACAGACCTGCTGCCTGCAAATTCCTTAGAACAGGCTATGCTCAGCGTCCTTGACCTGAACCCCAAGCCCATAACCATGATCTATGAGGAGCTCTCCCAGAAAGGACTGCAGTTATCTGTTCCACAAGTAATGGACACACTGGTTCACATGTCTCTAAGGAACATGATCATTCAGGACGGTACCTTTTTCAGAATGAAATAAAAAATGAGAGTAAGGTTTATTCCTTACTCTCAAACAATCTTTTTACATTATCATAATCAAATTTTTTGATGATACCAGGTTTGGACTGGGGAAGGTCATCAAGCTCATCCCAAGGTACAAGACAGATATGACGTTTTTCCTTTGGATGCTTAGTCTTGAACTGTGCTATTTCCTCGTCACTAAGCTCTGATACAGGAAGCAGTGTCCATCCATGGGTATAATGAAAAGCGTTCCATCTTCTATGTTCATATTTTGCCATCTTCCAATAGGCAATTTCTTTTTCCTCATCAGTCATGATCGACAGTTCAGAACTATCCAGCATCGCCTTTTTATTTGGCATATCCCATATAACAGCTCTGTTAGACTGCTGCAGAAAAGTACCGATCTGGCTCCATTTTTCATCAACCTGAGACTCTTTACTATACTGTTTATGAAGTATCTTGGCAGCATTATCGATTCTTCTGCATACCAGATCCTCGTAGGAATAAAGCGAAACATTATCCTGAAGAAAGAACACATCTTTCTCATCAGCCAGCAGCTTGATACTACCATTAGCTCTATCATGAAGCACAATGATAATCTGTGGTCTCTTATATTCATTGCCAAGTCTGTGGTACATGCGAATGAGTCTGAGAGCCATCTTGATATTTTTCTCTGTGCTTCCTAGAGAGATGAATAACTGGTCAAAGTCACCTGCATCTGCTTCAAGCTTGTCATAAAACTTCTCAGTTCCCGGGCAACTCTTTGAAAAATTGATGCCTTCTTCTTTGCGGAAGTAAGGAATATCCTGCAACAGCTCTGCTCGTTTTACTTTGCGATCTTCATCAAAAATGATTGCCTTTAATCCCCACTCAGTACTGTTTTTTACTTCAATTCCGCTATTTTCATAGGAGGCAAGCAAAAACTCTTCCGATAAAGCATTAAACCCTATGATTCCAATATATAGAGGTCTTTTAGCAACCTTTACATGTTTTTTAGTAACGCATAGATCCTTATTGATCAGCATTTTTATTGGAAGATGATTCTGCATAAAGGTCCTTATGATCAGTCCTTCTTTTGATACCAGATAAGCATCAATGTTGGCATATCGCAGATCCATATGTCTCATAAGAACGTTATCAAGAAAAGCAGTAACCTTGATGTTTGGAATCTGTGAGCCGATTTCATCAAGCTTGTTTAACAGCGTTATATTATTGTTATTGAAGGTTGGCAAAAGTACAAAGGTGTATTGCTTTTTCTTATTGAGCTTGGATATAAAATCCTTGCCAACAAGCAGTGCTCCGCGAATAGGCTGCTCATCAATCTCTTCAGGAGATTCCTGTATCTCCTCGTCAATAAAGACTATAGGATTACGAGGTGCATCCTTGATGATGTCATTGATAAGCGCTTGGGCATCATCTTTAAATCCGCAGATGACATAGACTTCTTTACTCTTAAATATTCTGAGTCTGATGATACAGCGCATTATAGCCTGATAGAAAAACAGGTATACTACTGCACCCAGTGTCAGCACAGATGCCGTAAACATTACGAAGACGCCCTGTGGGCTTATACCATCGGTATCTCCCTGGAAGGTCATGGCTTCCGGCGCTCTGTAGATACTTGTTACAAGCGCTTCCCAAAAGGATCCACCATCTGAGCCGTTCAGGCTGTTTAAAAGGAATATCAATGCAACAATAACAAAATTGTATGCTATGACATATAAGCTTTCATATCTTTTTTCAACACTTCTAAGGTACAAATATAGGAAAAAAAGGCCTATAAGATAAATAGCCACTATCATGAATAAGAACTCCCCACTATAAAAAATTGTGTGATCAACTCTGCAGAACGCACTCTACATCGCACAATACTACAATTTATCACAAAAAAATTATACTTATATAGGTGTAAAAAAGCAAACACTACAAATTAATAGATAAAAATGTTAAACTATTGAAACATGAGAAATTTTTTGTGAGGAAAATAGTTATGAACGGCAAACATTATAACGCATTTATTTCTTACAGGCATGCTGAAAAAGATTCAAAAATAGCTGCCGAGATACAACGTCAGTTGGAACGTTGTCATATTCCAAGAGCAATCAAAAAACGTTTTGGAATAAAAAAAATAGCAAGAATATTCAGAGACAAAGAAGAACTGCCTATTACCAGCAATCTAAACGACAACATATCAAACGCACTGGAAAACTCAGATTTTCTAATTGTAATCTGCTCTACTTCTACAAAAGAATCACTATGGGTTCCAAGAGAAATAGAATACTTCCTTCGTAACCATACCAAAAAAGAAGTTCTTACAGTATTAGTTGATGGCGAACCAAAGGACGTTATCCCTCCTATGCTACTTGGAGAAAGGGTAATAAAGACTGATGAAAACGGCAATATGTTTTACGAGGATATACCAATAGAGCCTCTCTCCTGCGACTACCGTATGCCCATCAAAAAAGCCAGAAAAGAAGAACTTCCTCGTCTTGCTGCAACCATCATAGGTTGTACATATGATGAGCTGGTCAGAAGGCAGCGTCAATACAAGCTCAAACGTTTTACTACTATCATGACAACCGCTCTCGTACTTGCTGGTATTGCTATCGGTTATCTGGTCTGGAGTACTATACAAATACAGCAAAACTATGATGAATCCTTGAAAAGCCAGTCCAGATACATTGCTAAGGAATCCTTAAATGTATTAGAAAATGAGCAGAGGATAAAAGCCATACAACTAGCTCTGGCAGCACTTCCTACAGAAGATGACCCTGACAGGCCATATACACCAGAGGCAGAATATGCTCTATCTCGCTCAATACTTGCATATACTCCGCTACTGGGCAGTAATATCGCTTCTATTTGGAACTATAGGTGCACCAATACTGTACAGGATTTTAAAGTCAGCCCTGACGGATCAACTGTCAGCGCTTACGACTCAGCTCAGACACTATTTATATGGGACGCCAAGACTCATGAAGAAATTACCAAAATGAATTTTTCTTCAAGACCATATGATATTGCATATTATGACAATGACACTCTTTTGGTAATAGCTTCAGACTTAGTGATGGCTTTAAATCCAAAAACCGGAGAGATATATTGGTCAAATGAAGATAATGAGTACAGCGCTACCAAAATCAGATTAAATAATGACCGCATACTTGCAGTAGATTACTTTGATACCCTTTATGAGATATCTGTTACAGATGGATCTGTAGTAGCCCAGCACAGACTGCCACAGTTTGAAGACGGATCATCTGTAGACATATCTACGATGTGTGCCTTTAATGATGGTAATGAAAATAAAGTTTTCATGTCAGTATCTTCTCCTGAAGGATCATTTCTTTACCAGACATGTGTAATGAGCCTGGATACAGATGAATATTATATATCCGATGAGATATACAACTATATAGAAGATGTACATATCATAGACGGTTCAACAGTAGCTTTTGTTGAAGATGATGACTTAGATAATCTCTCCAGTTACTCATATTACGAAATGAAAACCCTAAGTGCTTCTTCGATCAATGTCGTATACATGGATCTAAACTCTTTGCAGATAATATGGAAGAATACAGTAGATTATACACAGGTAGCATGGAACTGCGAACTTATACCATTTCAATATATAGATCCTGATCAGGTAAGCCACGATACAATAGTTGCCTACGTTGGAAACATAGTCAAAATATATTCTATAAAGGATGGTCGTGAGTTAAACTCTTTTGATGTGAATGTACCGCTAATATCCGTTTTAGACAATGGTGATGGAACTCTGCAATTCATAACCAACGATGGATATTCAGGATATAGCAGCACGACAACAGTATCATCTGCTTCTCTTATTAAGCATTTTACCAACGATATCGATAAGGCAGTGCTTAATAATGGCGGATATATCCATGTAAGAGGAAGCTCAGAAATAATATTATATTCATCTAATGTATATGATGGTAACATTGAAATAATAAGCGATGAGCCACTTGGGACAACTACTGATTATTTACTTGGTGATGAATATTTTACTATGATCACACATGATGATGATGGTATATCAACCCTGTATATCTATTCACTTGCAGATAAGACAACAGCCTACAAGATGACGCTTAATCAGGATGTAACTTATTATGATTATAAAATTGCTTGTGAAGAAGATGGTAAAATAACTGTCATAGGATCTTATGACGAGGATGAAATATTTTATTCTACTCTTTATATGTTAACAGTAGACGTCAAAAACCAGACATATACAGAAGATACCATTGAACATTCCAATCTCGACGATGTCGAGGAACTGACATACAATAATGGCAAGCTTTATTTGCCATGTAACGACTATTCAGAAAATAAACAATATCTGGAGATAGTAGATATGTCCAACGCTCAGGCTGATTTCATTGAAATAGGTGAGTATTATGGATATGCTCCGCAGTCACCAACAATCAGCACAAATGGAAAATATGCCGTATTATGTTGTGAAGACATAGATACTGAATACGCTGCTATTAAGTATGTGGATATAGAAAATAGAACATATAAACTACTTTTCACAGACGTAGAACCGTATTCTTCTGTTTATATCGATGAAGAGGAAAAATATATAGCTATAGCCACTAATACTAATGTTTATCTGTATAGTACAACGGGTGATCTGCTATGGGAAATAAACAATAATGGTTTAAATGCCTATAGCGTATATATCGATAACGGAGAGTTATATGTGATCTATTCAGGTGGTGTATTAAACAGATATGATCTACAGGATGGAACATTTCTGTCACAAACAGATATAATGATCAGCTCAAGTACATTATACCCAAGACCTTCCTGGTACATGGACAAGGACGCGCACCTACTCTATACTACTTACGGAAAAATGACCAGTATTATAAATACTGACAGCTGGATAATGACAAGCTATGTAACCAACTCCTATGGTTATAACCCTGCAAATGATATTTTTGTGACCACTACTTATAAACCTGAATACTATGGTGATTATTATGTAGCATATTTCAAACATTATACTCTGCAGGATATGATAGAAAGAGCCAATACCATTACGCAAAACACTACTCTTACTGAAGAAGAAAGATCTTTTTATGGTTTAAGCAAGCATTAAAGCACGTCATAGGAATTTCGGAGAAATTTCCTATGTCATAAAAGAGGTTGCCACACTTAAAATGTTGTGGCAACCTCTTTTTATCTTATATATCTTCGAAATTCCTATAAGTTTATCCTATCAGATCATAGGTCTTATCAAAAATGTCTCCTTTGACTATGTAGATATCGTTAATATCATCACATCTGCATACCAGATAATCTCCTATTTCACCTGAAAAATATTTTTCACTGTCCCATTTGGTAAATACCTTAACGTTACGCTTCAGCTTTTGAGCATATATTTCTGATGTGCCATAAGATACACATGACCTTGCATAAGGAAGCAGTGACTTTCTGACTCCTGTAATACTGTTTCTGATACTAGGCGAATATTCAAATTCCTGCTGATACGTATCATCAGTTTTGTTGTAACTCTGCTTGAAACGTTCCTTGGAGATAGGATATACCTCTCCGGATACTCCGATCATCAGGTAATTGTCCTCTGCAGTTACAATCTCCACATCGCCTTCCAAAGTACGCACCTGAGCTATATTTCCCTCCGGGAATACATCTGTAGAATGCACATATCCTACATGTAGAGTTTTCTTGGAGTATTTAGCCATTTTGCCAAGATTGACCTTGTATTCATTGGCATATATGATGTCAAAGCTGTTAAAGTACTCTTTCATACGCTCACGCATTATTTCTTCAATAACCCGGATCTTATGATCCTGAGAGTGAGCTTTTTTGAAGGTTTTATACTTTTTCTCCAGTAAATCCGGCTTGATAGTGCCACCGGCTTTTGCTATATGTCCTCCGCCGCCTCCAAGGCCATCTGCCAGTCTTCCTGCCAGTTCATCTGCTCTGACCTCTCTGATACAGCTTCTTACCGAAAACTTTACTTCAGAAGGCTTGCAGGAATATACAAGACATACATCCACCGCATCAACAGTCAGGACAAAATCGCTTATAACACCAAGGATATTAGGGTCACAAGGATCAACTGACACAATTACATATCTATGGCTGTCATAGTATTCATAACCCAAAATAGCTAGTCCGGTTATTTTTAACTCATTTAATGAAATATTAGCATTCTGTAATCTGTTGATCAGCATCTTTTCATAGCTGACGGAATCTCTAAGGTCCATGTCAAGAGGATGGGATATTTCCGACAAACCATTGGTATCAGTATACAGTCCGTAAAAAAGAGCTGTTCCAAGGATTTTCCTGCCTTCAACAGGCTCAAGTGATTCCACATCAAAGCCCTCATCATTGAGCATGTCCCATATGATAGTAGAACAACTGCCAACATTAGCTCTTATCTCAGTCATTTTTGGTAGTTTCTTGGAAACCTGATGATGATCGATAACTGCAGTTTTTTTAGACGGAAGAGTCGTGATATTTCTCTCTCCTGCCTGACAATCTATCGTTACCAGAAAAGGTACTTTATCTTCCTGATTCGCCACATATTCTATAGGGATCATGAGCTCATCGATCATGATCTTTAAATTGCTTTTGTGTATCGTATTTTCACCGCTATATACCAGGCGGACTTTCTTATTATTTTTTACTAAATACAGATACAATGCATATCCGGAAGCAAGAGCATCCGCATCAGGATTGTCATGGCATTGAATTGTTATATCATCAAAAGCCAGCAACTCATTTAAACGCATAACTTAATACCTTTCCCCTAAATCACATAACAGTCATAGATGATTATGACAGTTTAAGAAAAAAAATCAAGAATAAAAGATATGAAAAACCAGCCAAGTCAGGTAAGCCCTGTGCTTGGCTGGTAATCTGTAAACTCTTATATTTCAATCAAACAAGAAATTAATAATCGTGCTCGATTTCCATACTTCTTAACTTACCTTCACTGAATGAGAAATAGTATCCATCAGAATATCCTTCTGGTCCATCTACTGTAATGTAGCTGTAAGAAGTTTCTTCCTTAAGCTCGTAATTAACTCCGGCATCATTAAGGATCTGTTCAACTTCATCTCTAGTCATACCAAATGTGATACCATGTGAGAATGTCATTGTGATTGCTGGGTTCTCATCATATGATGAAATACTTACCTGCTCAACAAGGCAGTTCTCAATGCTCTGGATAAAGTCATCTTCGTTGTATGCATAGATTCTAAGTGACTGGTTATCCTTACTAAGTGTATAAGATTCCATAGAATGTGCAGGTACATCTGTTGATTTGTTATCTGTAAGCTTCCAACCGTTATCAAAGAATACCTGTACCGGGCAATAAATCTGATAAAGGTCACCCTGAATCTCACATGTATAATCAAAGAAATCATCGCTTATTGCTGTTGGAGCCTTATAGTCTGTAATGTATGAAGGTACCTCACCCTTTACTCCAAGTGCATCAGGATCATAGCCCTCTGGCATATCACCAAGACACTTGTACTCAACACTGCTAAGTGAACCATCATACCATCTGATCTCAAGTTCATGGTTGTAATCTGTTGAGTATGTATATGAAGTAGATGAATCTGATTCATAAGTATCTGAAGGTGTACCATACAGCTCTTTGATTGAATCAGGAGTAGCATCATCAACATCTACATTTCCTGGAAGGATGATTGTAGGAAGTTCCTTCTTATTTCTTGCATATCCAGGTTCATAATCAAATCCGCTTATGATGCAGTTTTCAACTGGTACTGCACTGTCAGCATAGTTAGATACATAGAATGTAAGCTTTAGGCCCTGATCTGAATTAGTAAATTCATAATATGTATAAGAATTGGCCTTTAATGTCTCTTCTGCATCTGAATCTGTAAGCTCCCAGCCAAGACTTTCAAGATCTGTGATAGTCATTGGGAACTGATAGAACTGTCCCTCAATAAGTGCCTGGAAAGAATACAGATCATCTGAAAGTTCACCATCAAATGCTGCTGTAGTTTTCTTAGTTTCTTCTGTTGTGCTCTCTGTTGCTGCATCTTCGCTAACTTCTGCTGTTGCTTCTACTGTAGCTTCCTCTTTAGCTTCAATTGTAGCTTCAACACTTGCCACTGTTGCAGAATCTTTATCTTCAGTTTTCTTTGAAGCAGAGCCGAAAGCCTTACCAGCTACAACTACTGCAACGATAAGAAGAACAACAATAATACCAACTACAACAAATGGCATTATATTCTTCTTTTCCTTCTGAGGTGCAGGCTGACCAAACTGTCCTGGCTGACCCGGCTGTCCCGGACGACCTGGCTGTCCTGGCTGGCCAAACTGCTGAGCTCCATTACGATTGAACTGATTGTTACCAAAATTAGGCTGATTGTTCATGTTTGGAGTTGTGAATGGCTGTCTGTTAAACTGCTGATTATTTGTTTGCTGATTGTTTGGCTGCTGATTGTTCACAGGCTGCCCACTTGCCTGCTGATTATTAGAACCTGCCATGAATGGCATTGCTCCACCCTGCTTAGTATTAACAGGAGTTGCAGCTGGATTTGACGCATTTTCCACATTTTTGCCTGCGTCAACCTTGGATGGTGCTTCCATCATAGGTGCACCACAATTTGCGCAGAATTTGATACCATCTGCGTTTTGATGACCACATTTACTACAAAACATTTTTCATTCTCCTTTTTCCCAAAATGCTAGATTATCATACAATAAATGCTAGCAAAATTCAATTCGCAAAATAATAATATATCATCAATTATTGCGATAAAAGAACATATATGGAAAAATAAGGAGCATTATTTGGTTTTTATAGTAAATTAAGTATATTGCGGATCCTTTTTTTAGATCAAAGACCTTTAATGCAGCATCTTCAAATTAAGTGTATCAGGATCCTGGGCGTATTTAACGGCCACATCATGAGTAATCCTGCCTTCTCTGAATAACTGCAAAATAGCATCATCCATAGTTATCATACCCATCTTACGGTTGGTCTGTATGATAGTTATAAGCTGATGTGTCTTACCTTCTCTGATCATGTTTCGTACAGCGGAATTTACATGCATTACTTCAAAAGCCGCAATTCTGCCCTCGCCATCTACAGTAGGCATCAGCTGCTGGGATATAACTGCCTCAAGAACGCCTGCAAGCTGGACTCTGATCTGCTGTTGCTGATGAGGTGGGAAAACATCTATGATCCTGTCAACGGTATTGGCTGAACCTATGGTATGCAGTGTGGATAGAACTAAATGGCCTGTCTCTGCTGCAGTTATGGCAGTACTTATAGTCTCCAGATCTCGCATCTCGCCAACAAGGATAACATCAGGATCTTCTCTAAGCGCAGACCTTAAGGCTCCTGCATAGCTATGGCTATCAAGGCCTATTTCTCTCTGGTTTACGATTGATTGATCATGGGAATACAGAAATTCTATAGGGTCTTCAAGGGTGATGATATGGGCATCACGAGTCTTATTTATTTTGTCAATGATAGCAGCAAGGGTTGTAGATTTACCACTGCCTGTAGGTCCTGTAACTATTACAAGACCTCTCTGCCTCTTATAGAGATTGATCACAGATTCAGGTATCCCAAGGGATTCTGCACTGGGGATCTCAGATGTTACAACACGAAAAGCAAGCGCAATAGAACCTCTCTGCTTAAACACGTTAAGTCTGAAACGTCCTACTGTCCTGATTGAAAAAGCCATATCATGCTGTCCATTTTCTTCCAGGAGCTTTTTTTGCGTATCATTCATGATCTCATCAGCAATGGCCTTGGTATCAGGCGGGAGCATCTTCCCATACTTCTCCATAGTCAATAGCTGACCGTTAATACGCATTTTAGGCGGTATACCAACAGTAATGTGTACATCTGAAGCGCCAAGATCTTTTGCCTCTTTTAAGATATCTTCAATCAATGACATAGGCGGACTCTCCTATTTTCAAATAACCTGCTTTGTCTCTGATCAATGGCTTTTATGCCATAGTCACAAGAATAGATATATACATTATATCAATACTTTTTTATCGCTGCAATGATAGTAGTCTTGTTTGGTTTTCTATATTTTAATCCAGCAAAAAGTCTGCCATAACATGGTTGCTCACGTCAGTTCCGTATTCTGTTAATCTTAAAATATCCCCATCCTGCGCCAGGAGGCCACTATTTATGTTTTTCTCTATAACTGTGCCGTATACTTCTTCAATAGTCTTGCCAAAAAGAGTATTAAATCCGGAAATGCTGATGCCTCTTGTCATTCTAAGTCCAAGGAACATATACTCTTCCATCTGAGCCCTTATTGAGAGCCTGTCTATATCAGTTCTCACTTTTTTATAGGACATGACATCATCCGGGGATATGGTTGCTATATACTCCTTAATATCAGTTATGTTGCTCCATCTTGTGTGCTTCATCATGGAAGATGCTCCAAGACCAAATCCGATGTAATCGGCACCAGTCCAGTAAGATGTATTATGCCTGCAACTGTAGTCTACAGGTTCCATCAAGGCATAATTAGATATCTCATAGCGCTCATAACCATGGGCATGGAGAAACTCCTTGGTGGCATGGTACATACGCCTCTCCTCATCCTCAGATGGAAGGGGATGAAGGACATTCTCTTTTCCCTCTTCATATATGTCAAAAAAAGGAGTTCCCTCCTCTATGATAAGGCTATACGCTGATATGTGCTCAGGCTTTAAGTCTACAACCTGCTGCAGAGTCTCCATATAGGAATCAAAATCCTGATCCGGAAGGGCACTCATCACATCAATATTGACATTTCTAAATCCCGCCTGCCTTACCAGATCATAGCACTGGAGAAATGTCTTATTATCATGTATTCGGCCAAGAGCCTTTAGTTCATTATCCTTGGAGGACTGCATTCCGATGCTGATCCTGTTGATCCCTGCCTTTTTATACAGAGCTATCTTGTCGGCATCTACAGTTCCGGGGTTCATCTCCATGCTGATCTCAGCATCTTCTGCAAAATGGAGATTGTCTCTAAGTGTATCCATGATCTGACATATAAAAGCAGCATCCGGAAGTGAAGGTGTGCCGCCGCCCAGAAAAACTGAGCGGACAACATACTCTTCACAGTCAGATGCTGCCTGTTTTATTTCTTCTAATAATGCATAAATATATTGCTGCTGAAGGTCACTACCTGCTGGAAATGAAAGAAAATCGCAATAGTTACATTTTTTTACACAAAATGGAATGTGTACATAAACAGCAAGATTTTTCATATTAGTTACCTTCATCAAGCTTTAAGACACTAAGGAATGCTGCCTGTGGTATTTCAACATTACCAATCTGGCGCATCTTCTTTTTACCTTCCTTCTGCTTCTCAAGAAGTTTTCTCTTACGGGAAATATCACCACCATAGCACTTGGCGAGTACGTCTTTTCTCATAGCCTTAACAGTCTCTCTGGCAATTACCTTGCCACCAACTGCTGCCTGGATAGGTATCTCAAAGAGATGTCTTGGGATCTCATCTTTAAGCTTTTCGCACATCTTTCTGCCACGCTCATAAGCTCCGTCCTTGTGAACGATAAATGAGAGGGCATCAACATATTCTCTATTTATCATGATATCAAGCTTAACAAGCTCTGATCGCTCATAGCCCTTAAGCTCATAGTCAAATGATGCATATCCTCTTGAACGTGACTTAAGAGCATCAAAGAAATCATAAATGATCTCATTAAGTGGAAGTTCATATTTAAGGATAGCTCTTGTTGTCTCAATATAATCTGTACTGAGATATCTGCCACGGCGCTCTTGGCACAACTGCATGATAGAACCGATATAATCAGTAGTAACCATGATCTCGCCATTAACGATAGGCTCTTCCATATATTCGATAGTGGAAGGATCTGGCAGATTGGACGGATTGGTAAGTTCCATAACAGTACCATCTGTCTTATGTACCTTGTAGATAACGCCCGGTGCAGTAGTTACAAGGTCAAGGTCGTACTCTCTTTCAAGTCTCTCCTGGATTACTTCAAGATGTAACAGTCCAAGGAAGCCTGCTCTAAAACCAAATCCAAGAGCCTGTGATGTCTCAGGTTCAAAAAACAGTGAAGCATCGTTAAGCTGCAGTTTTTCAAGGGCATCACGAAGTTCGGGATAATGTGATGAGTCTGCCGGATATAATCCGCAGTAAACCATTGGCATAACCTTTTTATATCCCGGAAGAGGCTCCGCGCATGGATTATCAATATCTGTAACTGTATCACCTACGCGGCTGTCCTGAATATTCTTGATAGATGCTGTAAAGTAGCCAACCATACCTGCTGATAATTCATCGCAAGGAATAAATCTTCCCGGTCCGAAATAACCAACTTCAACAACTTCCTGCTCAGCCATTGTAGACATGAAACGCACCTTGGTGCCTTTTCTGATGACACCATCTCTGACTCTGATAAATACAATGACTCCTCTGTATGAATCATAAGTAGAATCAAAAATAAGAGCCTTTAAAGGCTTGGTGCTGTCTCCGTCAGGAGCCGGGATCTTTTTTACAACTGCTTCAAGAACATCACCTATTCCAATTCCGTTTTTGGCTGAAATAAGTGGTGCATCCTGGGCTTCAATACCGATGATATCTTCAATTTCGTCTTTTACTTCCTGTGGCTGTGCACTCTGAAGGTCTATCTTGTTGATGACCGGAAATACATCCAGATCATGGTCAAGAGCCATATATACATTAGCAAGTGTCTGTGCCTCTACACCCTGAGTAGCATCTACTACAAGTATAGCGCCGTCACAGGCAGCCAGAGAACGGCTTACCTCATATCCAAAGTCCACGTGGCCTGGAGTATCTATCATATTAAGGACATATTCCTGTCCATCCTGTGCCTTATAAATAAGACGAACAGCCTGAGACTTGATTGTAATGCCTCGCTCTCTCTCAATATCCATATTGTCAAGAACCTGAGCCTGCATCTCTCTGCTGGTAAGAACTCCGGTCTGCTCGATCATTCTGTCTGCAAGAGTAGACTTGCCGTGATCTATATGTGCAACTATGCAAAAATTTCTTATTTTCTTCTGCTCTTCGTTCATATATAATCCTTTAATAATAGTTTTATCTTGATCTGAATCCATGGATGATCATGCAAAAATAATTATACATCCAAGAATATGATACATCTGCAAGTATAACATGAGCTTATCAAAAAATCTATTGACAGTTTTTCTATTAAACGATATTATTATTTCGTATGTGACATTAACTGTCCGTGTCCGGATTAATGCGCATCATTCGAAAAATAAAAATTGATTTTATTATTTTAAGTTTAATTATTTGGAGGTAAGCATGGCTAATATTAAATCTGCCAAGAAGAGAATTTTAACAAGTGAAAAGAGAGCTGCTAGAAACCAGGCTGTTAAGTCAGGTGTTAAGACAGCTGTTAAGAAGGTTAGAGTAGCAATCGAGCAGGGCGATAAGGCTCTTGCACAGAAGGAGCTTTTAAACGCTACTTCTGCTATCGATAAGGCTGAGTCAAAGGGAATCATCAAGAAGAACACAGCTTCTAGAAAAGTTTCTCGTCTTGCTCAGGCTGTAAACAAGATGGCTTAAGATTTGTTCTAACAAATATAAATATTAAAAATGCCAAGTATCTTCTCACCGATACTTGGTATTTTTTTGCAAATAATAAAAAACAGACTCTGCTCACACAATGTTGGAGCAAGGTCTGTTTTTTTATTTACTGCGGATTTGAGAAATCAATAACTGCGTTCTCAGGTTCAGTTGTAGGTTCTACAGAAATAGCTCTAAGAACCGGTCCTTCACCATTGTATTCTTTAACAAAGCGCTTCTCTACAGCAGCTGTAACTATTACCCACTGCTTTTCTTTTAATTCTGTAGCCTTGTCATATTCGCACATAAGTCCCAAAAACTGCATATCTTCTGCGCAGCATGTCATAGCCATTCTTCCAGGAACGAAATAGTTATCGTCGAATTCCTTTGGCTTTAATACCATGCCTTTGAATCTGACATTTTTACCCTTATATCTGTCTACGTGATCAAGAGCATCAAGGTAGAACATGCCATATCCATAGTTATTAAGCTCAATAGGATCTGCATTTAGATCAAATGGAAGGTCCTCATCAAGAGTAACATCCACTTCACCATTCATATCCTCAAATATGATATCAGCCTTCTGATTGATTGCTTTAACATTTCTCTTATATGTAGCAAGATCTTCTATTCCATCACATCTGTTGAACAGAATAAGGTCTGAATTACGGAGCTGTTCAGCAAGCTGAGATTTCATATTGGTAAAATACATTGTAAATGTAGAAGCATCTACTACTGTTATCTGCTGTTCCAATTTCCATGGCTTTGGAAGATGGAAATTTCTGAAATCCCACATTCCGTTGTATTCGATAAGTACTCTCTCCGGATTGTACTTGTTGTCAAAGCTCATAAGCTTGGCAGGAGTGAAATCTGCCTCATCCTCGATGACTACTTTGACAGTATTTGTGCTCTTAAGGAGCTTTTCATCATATTCATCTTCACCTTCTTCGCATACGATAAGAAGTGTAAGACCTTTAGTTCTAAAATATGGCTGATTGATTGTGTATCTGAAAAAGTCTGTTTTTCCGCTATCCAGAAAACCATTGATTACATATACTGGCTTCATATGATTAACCTATTGCCTTTCATGAAATGATACACACAGCTATTAACTGTGTGTATCAATAATAATGATCATAATCTGAGATCAAACAATATCTATTAAAGTCTTCTTCTGAAGAGCTTTTCAAGGTTGTCTTCGTTAAGTTCTGCACCGATTACACAGAACTTACCTGTAACATCAGCTGTACCTGTTCTAACATCTGCTTCTCCTGGAACATAGTCAAATTCGATCCATGTACCATCTTCTGCAGGAACCATTCCCTTTGTACGAAGAACGATACCAAATGTCTCTTCATCTTCAAGCTTGGAGAGCATTTCCTTGATTTCGTCCATTGTGTACTTGTGAGGTGTCTCCATGCCCCAGCTTGTAAATACATCGTCAGCGTCATGATGGTGATGATGCTCATGATCGTGCTCATCTTCGTCATGGTGGTGATGATGCTCGTGATCGTGATCATCTTCATCATGGTGGTGGTGATGCTCGTGATCGTGCTCATCTTCATCATGGTGGTGGTGATGCTCGTGATCATGTTCATCCTCGTCATGGTGGTGATGCTCGTGATCATGTTCATCCTCGTCATGATGGTGGTGATGCTCGTGATCATGTTCATCTTCATCATGGTGACAGCAGCACTCTTCATCATCATCGTGGTGATGGTGGCAGCAGCATTCGTCGTCATCATCATGATGATGTGCTCTATGTACTGTTACACCTTCTTCATCTGTATATGTATCACTACCATGATCATGATGATGGTGGTGATGATGCTCATGAGCCTCTTCCATTACCTTCTTAAGAAGTTCTGCTTCAAGATCGTTATTTCCTTCGAATGTATCAAGGATGTCCTTACCATTAAGCTCTGCTAAAGGAGTTGTAATGATTGTAGCCTTAGCATTGTGCTGACGGATGATCTCAACTGCTTCTTCGATCTTTTTCTGATCAGCCTTGTCTGTTCTTGTAAGAATAACTGTTCCGGCATTCTCGATCTGGTTAGTATAGAACTCACCAAAGTTCTTGAGATAAACCTTTGCCTTAGTAACATCAACAACTGTTACTGCACTGTTAAGCTCCATATCAGGTGTATCTTCTGTCACATCCTTGATCGCTCTCATAACGTCTGACAACTTACCAACACCTGAAGGCTCGATGATGATTCGGTCTGGTGCATATGTCTTCATAACATCCTTAAGTGCTGTACCAAAATCACCAACAAGTGAACAGCAGATACAACCTGAGTTCATCTCTGTGATCTCAATGCCAGCTTCCTTAAGGAATCCGCCATCGATACCGATCTCACCGAATTCATTTTCAATAAGTACTGTTTTAGTTCCATTAAGTGCATCCTGAAGAAGCTTTTTGATAAGAGTTGTCTTACCAGCTCCAAGGAAACCACTTATAATATCTATTTTGGTCATTATTAATCGCCTCCATTTATATATTCACTTTTACAGTTTCTTATTGTATGCCTTTTGTACAATCTGTGTCAAGAGAAGTAGAACAGTTAGCAGTGCCTTCACTTGAAGCGTCTGTAGAAGGCATCACCACTGAATTTTCATCTTCATTTTCTCCTTCAGCGCCTTCGTTTAAATTATTATTTTTCTCTAAACTTTCAGTTTTTTCTTTAGCTATGTCAGAGCTGTCAGCTACCTGGGCATTGTCGTTTTGACTCTTTTGGGATGTATTCTCTTTCTGCCCATACTTCTGCTGGAACTCTTCTTCTGAGATCACTCTGAGACCTTTGTTATTGTCACTATTGTCATCATTGGTGCCGAAGTTCTCTTCCATGTCCATAGCATCAGAAGCTTCTGTGCCTGTGCCAAAAGCACTATAGTCAAAGTCATCAACGACACTTTCACTTCCAGCCATCTCATCACCTGCAAGATCATCCATGAGAGAACTTAACAAGTTGATCCTTCCATTAGAAGAAAAAGATGTAGCCATATGTGAAGTCTGCAATATGTTAGTTGTCTTGCCTTCGCTCACAGCCTCAGGATTGTAGACAATGTGAGCACCGATGATCTGATTTTCCACAAGACCGCAGGATGTGACATAACCTTCCAGTGTGTTTTTATTTTTTCCGCATCCAAGGTCATAATATTCAATGGAGCCTTCAGGAATATGGCATCTAAGAGATCTTTTGGCAGGGCATCCATGATGGCGGGCCTTCTCGTATCTCTCAGTTCCTTCAAGTCTTGCACCACAGCCTCTGCATCTCCATACTTTTGCCTGAGAGCCCTGATCATTCCAGCTTGCATCGCATATATATTCCAGATCAAAATTGTCGCCATAGTTATAGCAGTTGCCGCCATGTCTGTGAACATGTGGCACTGTGTAACAACCGCCTTTTTCTCCTGAATGTCCTTCATGCTTATGATAATAAGGGATAGTATAGCAGCCGCCTTTTTTGTCTTCAGATACCATTGCATCCGGGCACAGTTCGCCATGTCCGTCCACATGGTGATGGTAGTCGTAGCTGATCTCACCAGGGATTTCCTGTACTCCCAGATAATATTCTTTTTCGATACTGCTTATTGCTTGTTTGAACTCTTCAAAAGTGGCATCCTCGGAAATAGTGATCCCATGAACAGTGAATAATGTGGATGCCAAGATCTTTTTACCATTACTCACAGATGTAAAAACCTGTTTAAGATCCTCATCTATCCTGTCAAGCTGACCTGCTATGTTTTCGCTCATGGCTCCATACTGGGCATTTACATTATTGTTTACTTCTGAGAAACCATTGGTGATCTGAAGGGACAGGCTATTTCCTGTTTCTGTAAAACCGTTAGCCATCTGGCTTGAAAGGTTCTTGCCTGTTTCACTTACCTCAGTCGTTACATGATCTGAAATACTCTTAGTAGACTGAGTAAGCTCATCTTCCATGCTCTGTGTCAGCTGAGCCAGAGAAGACTCTACCTTTGAAAAATTCTCTTCGCCTGAATCAGTCATGTTCTTTTCCACTTCATTTAATAGCTTTACAAGGCTTTCACTTTCAGCACTGCTGCTTTTCTCAGCTTCTTTTATGAGCTTAGTGATATTCTCATGTGATGTAGTGTAATTCTCCTTGATCACTTCGATCTTGTCTGTGATCTGTGAAAAACCGACTGATGAATTGGTATTCTGGTCTGAAATATCTCCAGAAAGTTCTTTCTGAAGGTCTTCAATAAGAGTCTTGGTGCCGGCAATCTCAGTACTAAGGCCGTTCATCTCATTATTGATGGTCTTGACCTGAGTAGTTATAGTGTTTGTGCTCTTTTCATTATTTGTAGTTGTTACTGTGTTCTCTTTTAACTCCTTCAACAGCTCAATATTGCCATTAACATTCTTTTCAAGGTTATTAAGATAGGTCTTGATACTGTCAAGTTCCTCCATGGCTGACTCCTGACTCTGAGTTGTATCAACAGTTTCAACCAGGATCTTGTCCTTGGATACGGCATTTGCCTTGCTGACATTTACTATAGTTGTCGATGTTCCAATGATGATCAGCGCTGCAACTACAATTCCTACAGCCATGATCTTGTCCTTAACTTTTTTATTTTTCGTTGTTCCTTTTTTGATATTTAATTTTTTTAATATACTCAATTCAATACTCTCCTTAGTAAAATGATCCAGTTCAGAGTATCGAAGAAATGTCTGTTATTTCCAGAAAATAATCACGCTTTCCATATATGCTCTGAACATATTTATGGGTATTTTCATCCGGCTGAAAGTCAGATATCTGTCGGCAGATTGCCAACGATTTATGATTATATGTGAGAACGAAAATTAATGCAAGCACTAGTTTTTGATTAATTATTATTGTTATAGCGATATCATCAAAAAAACCATCTCTATGCTAAATATATATATAGCATAGGGATGGTTTTATCAGGGACTACTACTTCTTAAAATTCTCATCGTCTTTGGCCACTTCGGTTTTGACGATATTGACATAGCCGTCCATGACCATGTCGATCATGTAGCGGACAATTTTAGGGTCGAACTGTGTGCCTGAACAGTTCTTTAGTTCCTCTATGATCTCGTCTCTATTCATATGTCTGCGATATACTCTGCTACTGGACATTGCATCATAGGAATCTGCAACACATATGATCCTTGCATAAAGAGGGATATCTGTCCCCTTAAGGCCTTCCGGATAGCCTTTTCCATCATATCTCTCATGGTGATACAGCGCACCTTCTCTGACACCCTGGATTGAAGTGAATTTCTTCAACATATTACCACCTGCAATTGTATGGCCTTGAATGATCTCCCTCTCCTCCTGAGTGAGTTTACCAGGCTTATTCAGCACTGTGTCAGGAATACTTATTTTGCCCACATCATGAAGAAGCGCCACGTAATAGATGTTCTGTATGGTATCTTCCGATAATTTCATTCGGGACGCTATTTCTCGCGAATACATGGCAACACGGTTGGAATGACCGCGGGTATAAGTGTCTTTTGCATCAATAAAACGGACAAAAGTATCGATAGCCTGCAGGATTATCTGCTCATCCATCTCACGGCGCTTTCTGTATTCCTGATAGTTGAAATTCTTATAAATATAAATGAATACTTGAAAGATCCATAGAAGTAAGGCCAGCAATAAGATTACATTGACCACATTATATATATAGTCATCATAGAGATTGCCATAAACATTGAAATCATTAAATTTTACGACCTTGGCAAGGGGATATGCAATGGTAAAGCTAAAAGAAACAGATTTTTTACCCGGAATGTCCATAATATCAGTTCCAGGTACCACAAAATATGAATTATCTTCTGAAAGTGTGATCTTGCTTATCTGAACATCCTCATAGCTCTTGATGACCTCATCATCTTCAAGATTGATAAGGGCCTTCCAATTGTACAAGGTGGTGTTCATATCATTGAACAATTGCATATCGTATTTTACAAATCTGGTATTGTCTTCTATATTCTCTGTGATCGTGCAGATAACATGAAGAGGATCAGACAAGTAGGTGCCATCAACACTTACAGTATAGCTATTTTCAGACTTGACAATGTTTCTGGAAGCTGAATTATTTATATAAAAGACTAGCAGGATCAATATCAGAACACTGGCAAAAATACAGATCGCATTCCTGTGCTTTTTCATACTAATGCCCTTTCCGTTTGAAGGTAGAAAAACACAATACAAAATCTCATATTAATATTATCATTTTGCCGCTTGCTAGTAAAGAAAATCGGCTACTGCCCACAAGAGGCAATAGCCGATCAAGTTACAATTCAGGTGTTAGTCAAAACTTTCATCTGATATGTATTATTGTTTAATTCAACAATTCTCCGGTCTCTTCATCAAAGTAGTATTTTACAAACCAAAGAGTTAACTCACCCTTCTGTACAACGCCATTTTTTGCGTAGTATTTTTTACCATCTTCTGTAAACCAGCCCTTTGTTGCTGCGCCATTTTCATTAAAGTGATAAAGAACCTGCTCGCCATCTACTTCAACAGTTACAAAGCCTGTAACCATCTGGTAGGTCTCAAGGTCATAGTAATACTTGCTTGCCCATCTGCTTATAAGGCCTTTGGCAAGAGTTCTGTCACTGTATCCATAGTAAGAAGCTCCATCTACTTCAAATACGCCTTTTGCAGCAGAGCCGTTGCTTGTAAAGTAGTATCTGTCTCCATCTACAGTTACAAATTCATTAGTAACCATAGCGCAGGTCTCAGGATCATAGTAATACTTGCTTGCCCATCTGCTTATGAGACCTTTTGCAAGAGTTTTGTCAGAGTATCCATAATAAGACTTTCCATCTACTTCAAATACACCTTTTTTGGCTTTGCCATCAGATCCGAAGTAATATGTATTCTCGCCAATTGTCACAAAACGATTGGTGATGATAGTCTCCATATCTGTGTCGTAGCAGTAGAGCTGAGCCCATTTTGTAAACAGGTTGGCTTCTGTAATCTGAGCTTCATCAGCCTCAACAGCATTTGTAAATCTGATATTTGTAAGTGTGCAGAGTTCTGTATTCCAGAATGCTGTCTGAGCAAGTCCTACGCCCCATGTAAGCTGGTCGCATGTTCCAAGGAATGTAAGAAGGTCTGCATAAGAAGCGCCTGAGCCGTTACTTCCAATTGCAATTTCTTCGCCGTCAACTGTAATTGTCAGGTCGTCCTCTGTAATAGTAACTACTACTGCATATTCCTGGCCAGGAACCATAGATACTGCAGCATCTGTTCCGCCGTCAACACCAGGCTGATTGATATCGATCCAGTTGCCTGCCCAATCGTTATAGCAGATGTATGGTGCAGTCTGCATGGAGATACGTCCTGTAGATGTTGGATCGTAGAAACTGAATATTCCGTCCCATCCGTTCTGAGCTGTACCTTCTGTCATGTTGATGGTGTATTCCATGATAAATGTTTCAATATCAGCTCCCTTAAATGGGTTTTCTGAAACAGTGATATCTCCAGCGTTATCAAGAACTACAGAGTCAACTGTGTAAGTAATATAACCATCATCAGTAACAACGCTTTCGCCTGTTACCACTGCTTCATTTGTTGTAGTCTCAGTATCATCATCGTCATCGTCGTCTGCCACTGTTTCTGCTGTTGAGGCAAAAGAGATATTGCTGAGAGTACACATTTCTGTATTCCAGTAAGCAGATGCTGCAAGTCCAACACCCCATGTAAGCTGGTCACACTTAGTGATAAATGATAACAGATCTGAGTAGTCTGCACCTGAACCGTTATATCCTGTTGTTATCTCTTCACCGTCTACAGTGATCACTGCACTGTCAGTTGTGATCTTGATATCTACTGTATAATCAGTTCCAGGAACCATATCAGGTGCAACGTTAGTACCATTGGTACTTCCAGGCTGGTTCAGGTCGATCCAGTTGCCATCTGCATCGTTGTAGCATACATATGGAGCTGTCTGAACTGATACTCTTCCTGTTGATGAGCTGTTATAGAAAGCAAATATTCCATCCCATCCATTCTGGGCTGTGCCTTCTGTCATATTGATAGTATAGCTGATCTCTATGTTAGAGATATTTTTTCCATAAAATGGGTTATCCTCCACTTCCTGGAAATCAGTGCTTGTTATTTCAACGCTGTCTTTTGTATAAGAAACTGCTTCGTATGTTACTTCTTCATCTTCTGTTGTATTCCATTCACATGTAGGACCTACGCTGCATACAACATTGCTGATAGTTACATTGGCGATCTGGTCTGTCCACCATGAACCATAGCCAAACATAAGTGTATCAGCACTTTCGCTGAGCCATTTAAGAACTTTAGTATAGTCAGTAAGAGTTGCTGCACCTGCATCTGTATCGATGATCTCTTCTGTGTAGCATACTGTACCGTCTACACTTACTGTAAATCCTGTCTGTGTAAGGTTAACAACTACGTGTCCGCCATCACCGATGTAATCTTCTACAAGGGCATAATCAGTGAGGTTGGCATCATAATAATATCCGCCTGCATTGTAGCCCAGGTATGATCCAGGAGTGAAGTAGAGTCTTCCGTCGCTGGCTCCGTTAGCCCAGAATGCAAAAATAGTTGCAAGGACATTGGTTGTTCCTGTAGATGTAGCATCAAATTCAATTGTTACACCACCTGACAGATCCAGTCCGTTAATAGTTCCGTTGTAGAAAGGACTTGGAACACTTAATGATGCACTTGTTACATCAGCAAGGTTCACTTCTTCATCTGTGTAATACTCACCTACAACAATTGAATCTGTACTGTTCTGAGCAATTGCTTTTACAAGGACTTCATACTCTTTTTCAAAATAATAATCGCCCTTGGATATAGTTGATGTAAGGGTTACTGTAGTGTCAGCCTCTGGCATTGTCACTACTCCATCATCTGAAAGCACATCTGTGTTTGAAGACTTCCATGTGATAGTCGTGCCATTTGAACCCGCACTTGGGAGTGCGATGTCGCCATAGGTCACAGATGGAGCTGCATTGGCAGAATCAACTGCATCAAGTGCTACAGCTGCATCATCTGTCATTTCTCCTGAACCCCATACAGCAAGACCATTGTCATCCATTGCTGTGAAGCACATTACAGGAACATTACTTCCATCAAGGATCTGTTTTGTGAATACGCCGTAATAGGTGTCTTCATCAATAGTAAGCTGGCAGTATGGTGTTCCATCTGTCATTGTCCATGTACCGCTATACTCACCTGTAATTGTACCGTCTTCGTTAAGTGTAATGTCTACAGGGCTGTTATAAGCAAGCTTTGAATAAGCCATCTGGAAATCATGACTGATAAATCCGTATGTGCCAACAACTTCGTCTACTGAATATCCGTCTTCTTCAAGAGTTTCTCCGGAATATTCATATGGAGCTGCAACAAGCCAGCCTTTTTCATTGGTAAAGAGCTGATGTACCCTGATCTCATGTCCTGCTGTACCATCGTTGAATTTTGTATGGTATACAACGTAGCTCTTGCCCTCAGAATCAGTAATAACAGAGTTATGTCCCTGAGAAAGCTCAGCTTTGCTCATGTTTTCCCACTGGTATCCGCCCATGAGCTTCATACCACGATTATTAGTTGTATCAGATGCGCTATAGTTCATTATATATTTTGTAAAAATAGCGCTGTTGCCGTTTTCATCAACATATTCTCCGTCAGGCTCTGTACTTCTGAAGACTCTCATATTGTAGCCGCCTTCAGGTGAATAGAATCCATAAGAGATAAAGAGATAGTAATAATCTCCGATATGCTGGATATATGAACCCTCACCTGATACATAGTAACCACCTGCAATCTTGGTTCCAAAATATTCATCGGAAGTCACAGATGCTCCAAGTGTATCGTAGTCACTCTCATATACTACGGTATAATCTCTAAAACCTGTATTTTCATCAAGTTCAAGCTCGTAGATTCCGCCTGACCATGAACCATATGCAAGCCAGAGGTCGCCTTCCTCGTCATAATATACGCAAGGATCGATGGCGTGTGGCCAATATGTTCCCCAGGACTTATCGCTGATCTTCTGATATTTTTCAGGGAGCTCATCCTGTTCTCCGATCACAAGCTCAATATCAGTGTCCTTGAAGGATTTAGAGGAATCTGATGTGCTAAATCCTGAAAATACAACAGGTCCCTGATATACGTAAGGTCCTTCAATATCATCAGCTGTCAAAAGAATGATCGCTGAATTCCATGTTGCACCATTAAGGCTAAGGTACATGCACCATTTGCCCATTGTCTCATTGTAGATAACATCAGGTGCCCACATATTGCCGGATACTGTATTGTCTGAAATCCATGCAGCGATATCGTAGCTATCGCCAAAATCAAGCTCGCCATACTGAGTCATGACTGTGCCTGTGTAAGCATTGGATAAAAAGGCTTCATTGTATGAAGCATATTCAATTACTTCCTGTGATTCTTCTGAAGCAGAATAGGTCACAATATTGCTGTCTACTACGCTGGTTGAAGAAGCGGCATCTGCGCTTTCGCTCTCTTCAGAATCAGATGTAGTAGTTTTTTCATTCATATCATTGCTGGATGCACTGCCTGCCGCAGCTGAATCTGATTCCTTTTCTGTACTATCTGTTGATGCGGTAGAAGCTGCTTGTGTAGAAGTGACTGCTACAGTAGCTTCAGAAGATGCGTTGGTGCTGTTCTCTGAAGAACTGTCAGATGCACTATCTGATGCACTTGATTCAGATGAGCTATCAGAAGAACTGCTGGATGCTTCTGATGATGATGCACTTGCACTATCATCTTTTACTACTACTCCAAACAATTTTGAATCCTCTGATTCATTGTACAGACTTGTCCAGTTTTCCAGGTCTGTTGTCTTGGATACTGCCATGTGTGAACCAAAGATGTAGTATGTTCCTTCATTGTCATAAACAATAGATGGATCATGAACACTGGTCCTTGTGTAGTCGGCATCACCTGTGAGAGCCTCTACATCGCTTTCGGTAAGCTGCACTGAAGAAGTGCCTGATTCTTCCGCTCTTGCTGTAATAGTTGCAACGTTAGTCCCCAATGTACTTGCAACCATTGAAGCAGCAATAACAGAAGAAAAGATCTTACTAAGAAATCTTCTCTTCATTTCTTTATCCTCCCATGCTTTTTATGAAGTGTCCATTGACACCTCTCCCCACATACGGATTTCGCCAGTATATTGACTTATGGACGTTTTTGAAAAGATGTGCCGATCAAAGCCAATTCACTAGATTACGTCCGTATATTAACCATAGCACAGTCAAGTAATAAAGTCATTATGAGTTTTAGATTTTCGTGAAATAGTTTAAATTGTTATGTGGCTTTTTGTTAAATATTTACACAAAATAATTTAATTTTATTTAAAATTATCCAATTCATCTGCCTGTATGTCTGTACACCGGCTCAGAAGTCATAATTCCTATGATATAAAAAAGTGCTCAGACACACAATTTAATGCATGTCTGAGCACTATGTTATTTTTCATCAATATTCACAGATATCAAAGAAATGATTATCTCTGGATACGTCCTGAACCGTCGCCACCAGCGAGCTTATTAACTTCATCAACACTAACCATGTTGTAATCGCCTTCGATTGTGTGCTTAAGAGCTGAAGCAGCTACAGCGAATTCGATTGTCTGCTGTGGATCGTAGTTATTTACGCAAGCGTAGATAAGTCCGCCACCGAATGAATCACCGCCACCTACACGGTCAACGATACGAAGTGCATACTTCTTGGAGAAGTAAGCCTGTCCGTCTGTGTAGAGCATAGCGCTCCAGTTGTTGTCGTTAGCTGAGATAGACTCACGAAGTGTGATAGCAACCTTCTTGAAGCCAAATCTCTCTGTAAGCTTCTGAGCAACTTCAATGTAGCCTTCTCTGTTAAGCTTACCTGTTGTAACGTCTGTAGAAGAAGCCTTGATACCAAATACGTCATCAGCATCCTCTTCGTTTGCGATACATACATCAACGTACTTACAAACTTCAGCCATTACCTGACCAGCCTTTTCCTTGCTCCAGAGCTTTCCTCTGTAGTTAAGGTCGCAAGATACTGTAAGTCCTTTTTCCTTAGCTTTCTTAACAGCTTCAAGAGTGATCTCTGCAAGGCTGTCTGATACAGCTGGAGTGATACCTGTTACGTGGAACCATTCAGCACCATCAAAGATCTCATCCCAGTTGAAGTCTGAAGGAACTGCTTCAGCGATAGCTGAGTGTGCTCTATCATAGATGCACTTTGAACCTCTCTGTGAAGCACCCTTTTCGTTGAAGTAGATACCTACTCTGTCACCACCACGTGTGATGAACTTTGTATCAACGCCGAACTTACGAAGTGAGTTTACAGCAGCCTGTCCAATTTCGTGCTTTGGAAGCTTTGTAACGAATGCTGCATCAAGACCATAGTTAGCAAGTGAAACTGATACGTTAGCTTCACCACCACCAAATGTAGCCTCAAGGTGATCAACCTGTACAAATCTTAAATAGTTATCTGGCTGAAGTCTAAGCATCAGCTCACCGAATGTTACAACTCTCTTACTCATGTTATATACTCCTTAAAAATATGTTCTTACAAAGTCCGCAGAAGGTACCGGAAATATCTATTTCTAATACCCCTGCGTCCTCTAGTTGTTAAATATATGAATAAATTTAATTAGTCATTAAGACCAAGGTGAACACCAAAGCCACCGATTTCATCTGCAAGGTAAGCAACCTTAAGATGTCCCTGTGCATCATATGAGAATGTAGACTCATCGAACTTGAAGCCTTTTCTCTCAAGGTGATATACTGCTCTGTCAACGTTGTTTGTTCCGATAGCAATATGTCCGTGTGTTCCACGTCCCTGGCTCTTCATAACTTCTACTGCTGTTCCAGCAAAGATTGAAGAATTACCAATCTTCTTTGTGAAGCCGAAAAGCTTATCAAATGTATCTGCTGTATTCTCAGCTTCATTTGCGTCTGCTGAGTTGATACCAACATGCTTAATCTTGAAGCCGAGCATTGAATTAACTGCATCTGCAACAAGAGCTTCGATCTCATCAAACTTACCTGCAGCAATAAGGTCCTTCTTAACCATCCAGCTTCCGCCAGCGCATACTACCTTGTTGAAGCTAAGGTAATCATTTAAGTTGTTCTTATTTACACCACCTGTTGGCATGAAGTGCATCTTTGTATAAGGTGCAGCCATAGCCTTGATCTTAGCGATACCACCGTTCTGCTCAGCTGGGAAGAACTTAACAACATCGAGCCCACACTCAATAGCCTGTTCAACTTCACCTGGAGTAGCAATACCAGGAACCATTGGGATACCGATCTTCTGGCAGTATTCAACAGTCTTTCTGTTAAATCCAGGGCTAACGATAAACTTAGCGCCAGCAGCCTTTGCTCTGTCAGCCTGCTCTGTTGTAAGAACAGTACCAGCACCAACGATCATCTCAGGGAATTTCTCAGAAATAATCTTGATTGCTTCTTCAGCAGCATCTGTTCTAAAAGTAACCTCAGCACATGGAAGTCCACCATCAATAAGTGCTTTTGCAAGAGGCTCAGCATCCTTTGCATCGTCAATAGCTATTACAGGTACAATACCAATTTTGTATAACTCTTCTACTACCTTATCCATTTTAAATCTCCTATGTATAAAACTTGTTAAATGCGTTTGCATATAACTATCTGCAAAACCTATGATAATATATAAATCTTTTAAATAAAACAAAAGAAAATAACGTTTAAGAAATATTTAATACCTTAACGTTATAATGAATACTGCAAATATTTTTTACAGCTAACATAACTATAGATTGTCATGACCTGACAAGCTGCAACATTGCATTTTGCCAGTATCATAACAATCCAAATATTAATCATCCTATAGTTTTTATCCTACAGATCAATCAACATCTTCAAACTTAGACTCATCCAGGTTGTTAGGATCCTGACCGATGTAAGCAAGGATACCACCATCGATGTAAACTACCTGACCATTGATGAAGTCTGAAGCTTCAGAAGCAAGGAATACTGCAAGTCCCATAAGGTCTTCTGTCTTTCCCCATCTCTGAGCTGGTGTCTTAGATCTGATGAATCTGTCAAATGGGTGCATTGAACCATCAGCCTGTTTCTCACGAAGTGGAGCTGTCTGAGGAGTTGCAATGTAACCAGGTCCAATTGCATTACACTGAATGTTGTACTGACCATATTCTGAGCAGATATTCTTTGTAAGCATCTTAAGACCGCCCTTAGCTGCAGCATAAGCTGAAACTGTCTCACGACCAAGCTCTGACATCATTGAGCAAGCGTTGATGATCTTTCCTGATCCCTTAGCGATCATATCAGGAAGAACTGCCTTAGAGCAGATGAAAGGACCTGTAAGGTCAACATTGATAACCTGATTCCACTGATCAACTGTCATCTCTGTCATAGGGATTCTCTTGATGATACCTGCATTGTTTACAAGGATATCGATTGAACCAACCTTTTCTTTTACGTCAGCTACAAACTTTGTAACCTGCTCTTCGTTTGTTACATCACAAACTGCACCGTAAACTTCAACTCCAGCCTTCTTGTATTCTTCAAGACCTCTGTTTACAAGATCCTCGTTGATATCGTTAAATACAATCTTTGCTCCTGCTTCAGCATATGCAAGTGCATAAGCAAGACCAAGACCATAAGAAGCACCTGTGATCCATGCTACTTTTCCTTTTAACGAAAACTTGTCTAAAATGTTACCCATTATTTCATCCTCCTGTTTAAATAATTGTTAATTGTTATCTTTCAACTGATAAATGATATCAGCATCATTTAAGATCTGTCATAGCGCAGTCATCCATATCATCGAAATCCTGGTTTTCTCCAACCATGCCCCAGATGAATGTGTAAGCCTGTGTGCCGCATCCTGAGTGGATTGACCAGCTTGGGCTGATAACTGCCTGTTCATTTCTCATGACAATGTGTCTTGTCTCTGTAGGCTCACCCATAAAGTGCATTACAAGTGCATCTTCAGGAATATCGAAATAGAGATATACTTCCATACGTCTGTCATGTGTATGACATGGCATTGTATTCCATACGCTTCCTGGCTTAAGCTCTGTCATACCCATTTCAAGCTGACAAGTCTCAACCTGTCCTGGAAGAATGTACTTGTTGATAACACGGTGGTTAGCCTGTTCAAGACTTCCAAGTTCCTTCTTATTCTCATCTTTGATGATGACAACATCTTCAGAAGGTGTTCCTTCTCTCTTGATAAGAACTGTAGGATATGTCATGTGTGCTGGAGCACTGTTAATGTAGAATTTAGCAGGCTTTGAAGCATCTACGCTGGCAAAAGAAACATCTTTTGAACCCATTCCGATGTACATGCCCTGCTTGTAATCAACATCATATTTTTTACCATCGATAGTGATGACTCCGGCACCACCTATATTGATAACGCCCATCTCACGTCTCTGAAGGAAGTACTCAGCTCTGAGCTCATCTCCTGCTGTAAGCTTAAGTTCCTTATTAACCGGTACTGCAGAACCTGTGATGATCCTGTCGATGTGGCTGTATACCAGCTTAATATCATCTGGCTGGAAAAGATCATCAATCAGATACTCTTCTCTAAGCCTTGTTGTATCATAATATTTTTCGTCCTTTGGTGAAGACGCTGTTCTAAGTTCCATTTTTTCCCTCCTACCCTATAAATATGATTTAAAAATGGCTGATCAACAGTTACAAAAATTGTCTGTTTATATCTGTGATTCTATAAACAAGTATATTATGAAAAAAAATCCTTGTCTGTTCAAAAATAGCAAAAAAAGTTGCAAATCTTGACCAGATGTAAGTGCTTTCATGAATTTTGGAAAATTTTGAAGTTTTAACACTTAATAGCGTGTATTTTACAGCGTTTTAGCGTTGTTCTTTCTTACATTTTACTACAATGATGGATTTAATGAATTATTTCTTCTATAGCAGCCAAAACATCCGGAAGCCTTACAGCCACAGCTTCATCATCAGATGTGCCACCGGTGAGCATTCCAAGATAATGACCATATACGTCAAAAATACCCCCTCCGGACATTCCAGGCTGTGCGTAGCAATAACAATAGATCATGTTTCGATCAAGGTTGGTAACATATATGTCAGAGTTCACCAGCACTCCGCTATACAGACTACTGCCTATTCCTGAATTTATGCCATATATAGAGACTTTATCATCCTCTACAGTATTTTTTATTAACATATCAGAGCCAATGGTAAACACAGTATCATCTGTCACAAGGCTGTCGTAAACAGTCTCATCATAGTTGATAGATCTGTAATGGATCAGCTCTTCATACATAAGCTCAGCGGTATCAACACGAATCATTCCCAGATCAGTATTATCGGAAAGCCCTATCAATTCTGCATTTGTAACTGCCCCATCATAAAAAATGACATAATTATTTGTACCTTTATTCCAATCTTCCAGAACATGCTTATTGGAAATAATGGTTATATAGTCTTTTTCTATAGAATAGATAGTCCCACTTCCATAAAAGCCATTGGAATGGATCTGCACTATAGTTGGTCTTACATATGAATATGCCTGGTTTACGTCTGGAGACTCCGTTTCTGTTTGGTCTTCTTTAGATTCAGTTTCAGTGATATTTGAGACAGGATCTTCAGCATCATAGCTTATGATCCTGTTAGCAGTAATATTCAGTTCCACCATCCCATTAAATACTTCTTCATCACTGGGGCCTTGTGCGTATGATATACTGCTACTTGCATAAAACACAATAATGATTGTCGCCAGAGTAGCTGCTTTCAGTAATTGAAATTGAATTTTTTTATTATTTATAATTGTATTTATCATGATTATTGCCAAAATTATTTGTCAAATCTATATTGTTGTTTTTGATCTATTGCTTTTGATTTATTTAGTTTCTTTTAATCTGTTGCTTTGCTGATTTATATATTATGTATTTATTTAAATTACGCTTTTAATATTATCATGTTTTTTGTGTGTTTGAATCAAAGATATTAAATTCTCATATAGATGAAAACTTGACAACATTGAAAAATAAAAGTAAATTTATTGTTACACGAGTAGGATAAATGACCGCGGCTGCAATTTTCGAAAGGAAGCAGGTGAGGAAAGTCCGGGCTTCGTAGGGCAGGATGCCGGCTAACGGCCGGTGGAGGTGACTCCCAAGATAGTGCAACAGAGATATACCGCGTCAACTCCGGTTGGCGTAAGGGTGGAAAGGCAGTGTAAGAGACTACCGTGCGGGTGGTAACATCCGTAGCCATGTAAACCTCATCCGAAGCAAGACCGAAAAGAAAGCTATGAGCCGGCCCGGTTCGCTTTCAGGTGGGTCGCTTGAAACTGTTGGCAACAGCAGTTCTAGATAGATGGTCATTCTAGACATAACCCGGCTTACAGTCCTACTCGTATAATTTTTCATCTGGGGTTCTTTTCAGAACTTCACATTTTCCATTTTGACCGGCTGTCCGGATGAACAAGAAAAAGCCGTTGGTACGAACTGTCACATAATGCTATAATGAATCCATGAACATGATGCTGTGGTATCAAACTGATCAATATCTTGAAGAAGTTTGTATTTAAAATACAAGATATGCTACAAATACGACCCTCCAAATTTGGAGGGTCGTTCAACCTAAAAAGAAAAGATCTGAAGGATATCTGGAGATGGATGGAAAAGTGAAGTTTTTGAGGTGGGTGAATTTATTTCCACTTGTAATGTTTGTGATTAGGGATTTGCTCGGAATGCCTGACATTAATCCTATGTGGCTTTTAGTTGTTGCTGCATTTGGCATTATGAATGTTTTTGTGGCTAAAAGCATGAAGGAGTATCTTCTGTTATCGCTGTTATTGCTGATTTCAAGCGTTGTTGGAATGCTACTGGGTACATGTTATTACTACTATTTTTGTAGTTCTGATTTTGAGACACCTATTGTCGGTACTGTAATTGCGATAATCTATGGAATATTTGTGCTTGTGCTGGCGGGAGTTGGTTCAGTTGTCTTTGCCTTCAAAAACAGAAAAGAAAGCTAACAATCCGCAAGCGGTTGTTTCTAGTCCAACTACGCTATGTTGCAAGGCAGACTCGAAAATACTTCGTATTTCCTCGTTGTGGCTTGTCGCCACATACGTCAAAATAAAAAGAAAGCTAACAATCCGCAAGCGGTTGTTAGCTTTCTTTTTATTTTGACCTGCCTTGCTCGTAAGGTTTACACGTTGAAGCAGCTGCCTCCTACGAATTCTCGGCAGATGGAGTTTCTTGGGAGGTCGTCGGCATTCATGCCTACGAAGTACTCAAGGAATTTTAAGAGACGCTTGGCTTCAAGATACTCTGGAGTATCTTTTGGGATACTGAATAGAAGCGGCTCTGCGTATTGCTTGATTATTGACAGCTCATAGATCTGTACAGAGTTGAACATTTCATCAGCACTTTCCTGAAATGGGAATATGTACTGCTCTTCTCCTGCTCTGACAGATGGCCACATGGCAATTGTCTTGGCAGCGTTAGTTCCTCTGGTCCTTGCATCTCTAACGATCCTTCTAAGAAGTCTTCCGTCTGTTGTAGGGATGCGGTTATGATTATCAATATTTATGCTTGTAAGAGCACTTATGTATATTCTGAACTTTGATTCTGCAGGAAGGGCATAGGACATTTTTTCATTAAGTCCATGGATGCCTTCAATTACAAGAACATCATCTTCACCAAGCTGCATAGGAATTCCTTTTTCTTCCCTATGACCAGTTACAAAATTGAAGATAGGCAGCTCGACCTTTTCTCCTGCAAGAAGCTTGGTCATGTCAGTATTGAACTGCTCAACATCAATAGCTTCCAGACATTCAAAATTGTAATTTCCATTTTCATCTTTTGGTGTATCTTCTCTGTTTTTAAAATAATTATCAAGACTTATAAGATGTGGTACAAGTCCGTAGGTCTGAAGCTGGATAGACATTCTGTTTGCAAAAGAGGTCTTTCCGGAAGAGCTTGGGCCTGCGATCATGACAAATTTAATATCTTTTCTGTCATGTATCTTTTTGGCAATTTCTCCGATCCTTCTCTCCTGAAACGCTTCCTGCACAAGGATCAGCTCGTGTGTATTGCCGGAGCAGATAGTCTCGTTCAAGTCACCAACATTGTCGATTCCCATAGCCTGTCCCCATTTTGTAGACAGTACCATTGTATCAACCAGTTTTTCTCTGGAAGAAAACTCTACTATTTCTTTTGAGTTCATTCTTGGTGGCAAAACAAGAAGAAGTCCGTCTCTATAGTCTTCAACCTTGAACACCTTGACATAAGAAGTATTTGGCAGCATGTAGCCATAGAAATAGTCAAAGTATCCATCAAGATTGTACATGTTGACTTCAGAATTTCTTCTAAAGTGGAACAGCTTGATCTTGTCATCCATTCCCTGTCTTTTAAATATCTCAATAGCTTCATCCAGCTGAAATACAGACTTGAAAACAGGAATACCACTTTCCTGCATTTCATCCATTCTGAGCTCAACCTTATGAGCCAGATCTTTTGGCAGCTCACCATCAGCTTTGACTGAGCAATAGTAGCCGTAGCCAACTGAGAACTCAACTTTTACTTTGCTGTGGAGCTCTGGACCGGTAACGTCTCTTACTGCTTTTACAAGCATCATCAGAGCTGTACGTACCAGTGTCTGGTATCCAATCTGGTCTTCTACGGTTACAAAGGACAGTTCGCCATCCTTTTTTACCTTCTTAAAAAGTTCTCTTATCTTTCCGTTAAAAATTACGTCAGCAATCTGAGCATTATATTGTGACTGATATGATTTTGCAATTGCTTCAAAAGTAGTATCAGCCGCATATTCTTTTGCTTCACCATTAATTGTAATAACAGGCATAAAAAATACCTCCTAAAATATTCTAGTTAAAACCAAAATCCCCATTCAAGCTTATATTTTCTATTTAAAGCTTATTCTAAGTTTTTCTTCAATCCCACAAACTCAATGCCATCTTCAGATCTTCAAGTTCTTCTTCCACTTCCTGTCTTCTGCCGCCTGTCATATCCTTTGGAAGATTGTCTAAGATTGATCCGGCTACTGATATACCGTGCAAAATATACGCTTTAAGTGTTTCTGACTTATCTCTTAGTAAAAAAGGTCCAAATCTATCACATATACGATATGCCTGGGAGCTGGAACAGTCGCACTTTTCCTTGATCATATCAGTCATATTGATATATATCGGCATATTTTCTGTATTTGTACAGTCTACCTTCATAAGAAAATAGTATTTACCGTCTTCACAAAGAGTTTTTTCATCTAAAAGGTTATATTTATTGTCTCTCAGATACTGTCTGAATTCCATTAGCTCTGACTGTGGCTGAAGGATCATCTCTTTGATGCCTTTTTCTCTAGGATTACCATCCTCAAGGATCTTTTGCATCAGCGGGCCGCCCATACCGGCACATGTGACTGTATCAGCTTCGCCTGGAGCAAGTTTTTCAAGGCCATCTGATAATCTGGTATGGATCTTGTCAGCAAGTCCATATTCAGCTACATGCTCTTTTGCCCGGTCAAGAGGTCCTTTTCTGACATCCATGGCATATACCTCAGGAGAAATATCATTGAGTATGAGGTATATGGGAACAAATCCGTGATCTGTCCCAATATCAGCGACTCTCATTCCCGGTGTGACCATGGAAGCGATCATCAGGAGTCTTTCTGAGAACTGGACACTTTTATTTTTTTCTTTATCCATAAAATCATCCTTAGGCAACAATAGCTGTGCTTTTCAACACAGCCATTGCAAATATTCTTATTATACTCTTATATTTCATAGCCACTGTAGGGGCATATGTAATGATCAATCAAGATAATCCTTGAGCTTTCTGCTACGGCTTGGGTGACGAAGCTTTCTAAGAGCCTTAGCTTCGATCTGACGGATACGCTCACGAGTAACGTTGAACTCTTTACCAACTTCTTCAAGAGTACGAGCTCTTCCATCATCAAGACCAAAACGAAGTCTGAGAACCTTCTGCTCACGTTCTGTCAATGTGCCAAGAACTTCTACAAGCTGCTCCTTAAGGAGTGTGAATGCAGCTGCATCAGCAGGTACAGGTACGTTATCGTCCTGAATGAAATCACCAAGATGTGAATCTTCCTCTTCACCGATAGGTGTTTCAAGTGATACAGGCTCCTGAGAAATCTTAAGGATCTCACGAACTCTTTCAACAGGCATGTTCATTGCTGCTGCAATTTCTTCTGGAAGTGGCTCACGACCAAGTTCCTGAAGGAGCTGTCTGCTTACACGGATGAGCTTGTTGATAGTCTCAACCATATGTACAGGAATACGGATTGTTCTAGCCTGGTCAGCAATAGCTCTTGTGATGGCCTGTCTGATCCACCATGTAGCATATGTAGAGAACTTAAATCCTTTACGGAAATCAAACTTTTCAACAGCCTTGATAAGACCAAGGTTACCTTCCTGGATCAGATCAAGGAAGAGCATACCACGTCCAACATAACGTTTTGCAATACTAACAACAAGTCTGAGGTTAGCTTCTGCAAGGCGCTTCTTAGCTTCTTCGCCTTCGTAGATGAGCTGATCAAGTTCTTTCTTTTCTTTATCTGAAAGTTCGTTTTTATCTTTATCTGCATCAAGCTTTTCCTGAGCATCAGCACCGGCTTCCATTGCTCTTGCAAGGTCAATTTCCTGCTCAGCATTCAGAAGAGGTACTTTACCGATCTCCTTAAGGTACATTCTTACAGGATCTTCGATACTTACACCATCAGGAACTGACAAGTCGATATTTTCCATATCAACTTCTTCTTCATCATCGATCATAAGATCGTCATCATCAGGAATATCGTCATCGATATCTTCAGACATTCTAAGGACATCGACCTTCTGTTTTTCAAGGTATTCAAGGACCTTATCAAGCTGATCTTCATTGAGGTTGAGGTCAATGAAGAAATCGCTGATCTCATTATATTCAAGGACATTGTTCTTCTTTTTAGCAAGAACCATCAGGTCAGCAAGTTTCTGAGTAAACTTGGCTTTTGTATCCTCATCCATATCCTCATCAGAATCGCCACCATCTACTGCAGATACTTCTTCCTCATCTTCAGTCTTTTTCTTTCTTGTAGACTTCTTAGGCTTCTCATCATCAGCCTTTGCCTTCTTAGTCTTCTTTGGAGCTGCCTCTTCCTCTACTTCTTCTTCCTTCTTGGCTTTTGAGCTCTTCTTTGGCTTAGTCTCTACTTCTTCCTCGCTCTTTTTAGCCTTAGAAGTCTTCTTTACTTTCTCTTCAACTTCCTCAGCTGCAGCCTTTTTAGTCTTTGTCTTCTTTTCCTCAGTATTATTAACTACAATAACCTTAGCCTTCTTCTCTGCCATTTTCTTCTCTCTTTTCCTTTCAGTTTTCTATATCAATCATCTGGTGATATTTTTGTATGTGCTATTTCTTCAAGCAGCTTTTTGCCATTGATGATCTTATCCAGATATTTTGGATCATCTGGCTTTAGCTCTCTCATCTGCCTCTCGTAGCCAAGGGTCTTAACATCATATATTATGTCATGAAAAGCTTTACTTCTCTCATCCTTGGTCTCAATATTCACGAGAGTAGTATTAAAGAGCTCTGCTACCTTTTTATGTTCTTCTTCATCAGTAAAATGATCTATGATGGCTGCCGGAGAAAAAACTCCTCTGTCCAATCCTGCAAACATCTCGGTTGCAACGCTTCTGTACAGATCATCAGCGAAATCTTCCGGAGATATCCATTTTTTTACCTTAGAAAAAACAGCGGGTTCATCAGCAAGCCATGTGATCAAAAGTCTCTGTGGCTTACGTGAAGTCTCTTCCGGATCTTTCTTAGTCTGGATGCCGCTCTTTGGTCTTTCTACAGGTTTTACAAGACCGCCCTGACTTGCATAGCTGACAACCAGCTTTTTCAGATCATCTTTTGCAATGTTATATTTTGCAGCGACAGCTTCCAGATAGTTTTCTCTTTCAACTGCTTCCTCAAATTCGCAGAGCTTTTTAGCAATTGCCCTGTGAAAATCAGTTTTAGATTCCGGATCACTCATGTTGTGCTGGTTCTCCATTATCCTGATTTCAAAGAAAAATGGATTTTCAGCCTCTCTGATACGCTGGGCAAAAGCTTCTTTTCCCTCCGCCTTAATAAATTCATCAGGATCCTTATAAGGCTTTAAGTTGAGAACTTTGCCTCGAAGCCCTGCTTCTTTCAGGATACCAATGCCTCGAAGTGCAGCCTTGGTGCCGGCTTCATCACTATCATATGATAGGATGACTTCGTCAGTGTATCGCTTCAATATCTGTGCCTGTCCGGAGGTAAAAGCAGTTCCAAGCGAAGCCACAGCCATATTAAAGCCTGCCTGATGCATGGCTATAACATCCATGTAACCTTCACATATTATCATGTAGCCTGCTCTGGCGTTTTTGGCCAGATTCAGTCCGAACAGATTTCTACTCTTGTCAAAGATCATTGTCTCAGGTGAGTTTAGGTATTTAGGCTTGCCATCACCCATAACTCGTCCGCCAAATCCAATTACCTTCTGATTGGCATCCTGGATTGGAAACATTACTCTATTCCAGAATTTATCATGTGTTCCAAATTTTTCATCATGAGAAGCAAGTCCTGCTTCTATGATCTGACTATCGCTGTAGCCTTTTTTCCTAAGATAGAGGACCAGATCATTGCTGGTGATATTGGAATATCCCAGTCCAAACTGAGTCATGGTCTCATCAGACAACTGTCTCTCCTTAAAATACTGGAGTCCCTTTTGTCCGTTAGGTTGTCTAAGCTGATAGTAATAATATTTGGCAGCTTCCTTATTGATATCAAGGAGTACTTGCCGCTTGTCTCGCATGGCCTTGGCCTGTGGTGAATCATCTGCATCCGGCAGATTGACTCCGCTTCGCTCAGCCAGCGCTTTGACAGCTTCCTGAAAAGTTAGATTATCATATTTCATGAGGAAGGAAAAAACATTTCCTCCTTCGCCACATCCAAAGCAGTAAAACATCTGCTTTCCGGGTGAAACCGAGAATGATGGCGATTTCTCGTTATGAAAAGGGCACAGACCAAAATAGTTGGCACCCTTTTTTTGTAAATGTACGTATTGCCCCACCACATCCACAATGTCATTGCGAGAACGAACTTCCTCTATCACGTCATCGGGGTATCGCATTAACTAGTATTCTCCTCTTTCAAAACTTACAGTACATTCCAGGATTTCGGAATGAAATATTCTTCAAATTTAGCAATCGCAAACCTGTCTGTCATTGAACTGATATAATCACAAACAAGCTTTTCTCTAGGTTCTCCCTTGTCCATAAGTGCCTTTAAATACTCAGGCAACAGTTCAAAATGCTCCATGTAATGCTTGTACAGTATCCGCACAAGTTCTACTGCCTTGCCTTCCTCACCTTTTGCAATAGGGTTGGTATAAACATTGGCAAACATGAAGCTCCTTATATCATGTAATGCCTGATAGCCTTCATCAGACATTTTGACATCATCCTTATCCATACTGTTGACTACTATGTCATGGATAAAATAATCAAGCCACTGGCCATTGGTTGTTCCTATTACTGATGTAATGTATTCCGGAACATCACCTTCTTTTAAGATTCCGCCTCTGATGGCATCATCCATATCATGATGAATATAAGCAATCTTATCTGACAGCCTTACTATCTTGCCCTCCAAGGTATGAGGCAACGTGTTCATCTCATGATTAACAATACCGTCTCTTACCTCAATGGTAAGATTCAGGCCCTGGCCTTCTTTTTCCAGAAGCTCAACAGTTCTGAGGCTCTGCTCATTATGTTTAAAGCCAAAAGGGCAAACAGAATTGAGAGCTCTCTCACCGGCATGACCAAAAGGAGTATGTCCAAGGTCATGACCAAATGCTATTGCCTCCGCCAGATCCTCATTAAGGGCAAGAGCCCTGGCGATGGTCCTGGCATTTTGTGCAACCTCCAGAGTATGGGTCATTCTGGTTCTGTAATGATCTCCATCCGGGGTTAAAAAAACCTGTGTCTTATCCTTTAACCTTCTAAATGATTTAGAATACAGGATCCTGTCACGGTCTCTCTGATAACAAGGCCTTATATCACAGTCCTGTTCCTGCCTTTCCCGTCCCTTGGAATTCATGCTAAGTGATGCATAAGGACTAAGTATCCGTTTCTCTCTTTCTTCAAGACTTTCTCGAATCTTCATATGTTCTCCCATATAAAATTCTGACAAATGAAACAGTTGCTACTTTTGAACTACATATCAAATAGTCTTACAATTACATAACTTAGAAAAAAAGCAGAAAAAAACTGCCTACATAAATAATATTCGGCAGTTCTTTCTAAATTCCTTTTAATTTTTTTATTTTTTCCTAAATATTTTTAGTCCACTCCTGAAGCCTGCTATTATACTGCTCATTGAACCAGTCTACAGCACTGGCCATTCCCTCTTCTGTTATAGGAAAATGAGCTGTGGTCTTTAGTTCATCTGCAGTATGAGCATAGCTATAAGGTTCAGGCCAAACCGTAGCCATAAGAGTTGCCTCCGGATCACGCTTGTCTACCGGAGTAAAATGTACATTTTCCAATGGATTCCGGGCAAGTCTGTATCGCATTCCCTTGTAGCTTCCAAAATATGCCTCGCCGTACTCATAATGAGTAAAAGCAAAAAAATCTTTAAGTTCTATCGCCATGTTAATGTTTCATCCAAATCTCTTATCAAAATACTATCTTGCCTGTATCTCTTCTGTTTACAACATAATAAGCAGCATTGTCCTCAGGCTTGATGTATACCTGAAGTTCCTTGATCTCAGCAAGCTTATGTCCCTTAGCAGTGTAATCATTTTTGGCTCTGTCATAGATGTCTTCTATACGTATCTCATGATCAGCATACTGAATATATGCTTCAGCCTTGATTGCTTTTTTTGCAGCCTTTTCTGTAATATCTGCACTTACTACTTTAGCCGTATCTGCAGCCTTCTTTGCAGCAGGCTCAGCTTTCTTTTTAACTTCCTGGATAAAAGGATCAGCTTTTTCAAGAATATTATTAAATACTGGTTCTGCAGCTTCTTTAGCTTTCTTTACAATTGGTTCTGCCTTAGCTGCGGCATCTTTTACAATTGGTTCTGCCTTGGCTGCAGCATCCTTAACGATCGGCTCTGCCTTGGCTGCGGCATCCTTCACCATAGGCTCTGCCTTACTAATGGCATCCTTGATGATAGGCTCAGCTTTTGCTCTTGCCTTTTCAATCGTTGGCTTTGCCTTCTCCATATATGGCTTTGCAGCTACCTTGGCATCTCTTATGATAGGCTCAGCAGCTTCTCTGGCACTTTCAATAACAGGTTCTGTTGCCTTGGTAACTTCCTCTACTATTTCTTTTATTTTCTCTGTTGATTTCTTATCGCTCATGTTCAACCCTCCCCGCAAGTTTGCTCTAAAACACATATCTTACACGGGCCACAGCCCTTGTAACTATACATAAAACTATTATTGCTCATATCCGGTACTAATTCAAGTGCTTCATAAAAGCACATAACAAAGAATCTCGCTTGCGACATTCTCGCGCCGAGCGCGGTTGCATTTATGGAGTCACTGGGGACGTATCAATTTGACTCAT